>OMGQ01000166.1_pt1 | contig 91246 bp, 72 predicted proteins | sample 1646071 | NCBI WGS metagenome assembly OMGQ01 (sample SAMN05578585, study PRJEB25193) | human gut metagenome | biome: Human Microbiome; feature: human-associated habitat; material: feces | host: Homo sapiens | place: USA:Birmingham
TCGCTCTTCTCATTTTCGGGCGATAAAAAAGAGTCGTTGTTCGCGACTCATTTTTTGCTTCCCGTCAAACGAGGTTGCGAATTATGAAGAGGCTTTTTCGGCTTGTCAAGCACAATTTGCGATTTTTTTGAGTGTTTATCGGTCTGCGTTCTTTATGCCTCTGATTTTGAAGCGTTTTCTATTTTCGTGTCGCCAAATCTTCAACTCGATTCATGTTTTCAAACGCTCGTTCGTCATCAAAATCCACCCAAATCACGTGCATCGTCTGGTTGAGCCAGCGATGCAAGGCTAGCTGGCCGCTTTCCAAGGCTTCCTGTACGGCACGCTTTGCCTCCGTTTTGATCAGCATGAACACCGGTTGTTCCCGACCGCAGGTTCGTGCCGCCGCTACAACGGCATCCGGCTGTTCAGCCAACCCATTGGCCAGATGCTCAACGTAGTCATTCGGCAAGAACGGACTGTCGCACGGCGCCACCACCATATAGGGCGTTTCAACAATTTCCAATCCTGCAGCAATGCCGGCCAGCGGCCCGGAGAAATTCCGATTTTCATCGGTTACCACCGGATAGCCGTAATCTTTGTAGACATCTTCATTGCGGTTGGCACTGATCACAAGGGTCTTGCACTGCGGCTCAAGAATATCAATCACGTATTCAACCAACGGCGTGTCTTTGAAACACACCAATCCCTTATCCGCACCTCCCATACGGGAGCCTTTTCCTCCGGCAAGCACCAAACCTGTGATTTCTTCCCTACTGATACGCTTTTTTTCCATCGCTCTTCATCGTCATCCAAGTCTAAGAACCATCATCCACAGACAAATATGAGTGCTTCTCAAGTTCATCATCCACTCGTAAGCGGCGTTCTCCACTAATATGTCAAACACTATCCATTTCTCGAATTCATACAAGATGTCTGCTTCTCGTCAGGTTTTTGAATCTATCACAGTCAACCGCGCCCGCGAATTGATTCTTGCGGCTGTACCCCAGCCGACCGCAACGATAACACTGCCGCTTGCTCAATCCGTCGGTTTTGTGGCCGCCGGCGATATCGCCGCCGCCAATCCGCTCCCGACCTATACCAACTCGGCCATGGACGGCTATGCCTTCCGCTACGAGGATATTTCAGACGCAACGGAAGTCGTTTTGCCGATTGTCGGTCAAAGTTTCGCCGGAGCCCCGTGTACGGCATTGACCTTTGCCCATGCTACATGCATTGAGATTGCCACCGGAGCTGCCCTGCCTGAAGCACTCGACACCGTGATTCCTTTTGAAAAATGCGACATTGACGCAAAAGCCCGCACGATTCGCTTTTCTGTCAACAGTGTCAAACATGGAGCCAACGTACGCTATGAGGGAGAGCAGATCGGTCGCGGAGAAGTTATCGTTCAAACGGGAACTCTTCTGAGACCTCAGCATCTCGCCTTGCTGGCCGCTGCCGGCATCTCTGAAGTAACGGTCCATTCTCGTCTTCGCGTAGCGCTTCTCACCACCGGCAGTGAACTCGCCGAACCCGGGCAACCGCTCGGACGCTATCAGACCTACAACAGTAACGGCGTCATGCTCGAGACCATGCTCAAAAGCATGAATTGCTCCGTCGAGGCCGTCTCAATGCAAGACAACGCCGACATCATTGCACAAAAGATCTCCGAGTTGCTCACCCGCAACGATATGCTGATACTGACGGGCGGCGCCGGTAACGGCAAGTTCGATATCAGTCAAACACAATTAAATGCCATGGGTACCATGCACCCCTGGTCCATCAATATGCGCCCCGGTCGTCCCATGCGTTTCGGACAAATTCAGGGAAAACCTGTTTTCGTGCTTCCCGGCAATCCGGTGGCCGCTTTTGTCACATTCCTTGAATTTGTTCGCGGCTCACTGCTGCAAATGCAGGGACTTAAGAAAGATTTGTGGCTTAAACAATATCCGGCCCGTCTGGCTAACAGCCTTAAAAAGAAAGCCGGACGCGCCGAATTCATGCGCGGGCGGCTCGTCAACTTTGACAACGGGACACCCGTCGTTGAACCGCTTCTCAATCAGAGTTCAGCCGACCTTGTCATGCTCTCGCAGTCAGAAGTTATCCTTTGTCTGGATCACGAATCGACTCAATACGAACAAGGCTCGATCATTCCCATCCAGTACCTACGTGACGCAAATTTGTAATCGTTAAGAGAATGGCCGCTTCTGCGGCCATTCTTGTCAGGACTAATCCTCGGACTTTCCCTTCTTTTCATCAACAACTTCCGCTCGATGTTCTTTAAGGAATCGACTGCGACCGTTGCGATTGAAATACCGCGAAGAACGTTTGGAGTTGTTGACGAAAGGACTGCCGCAGCCGTTGTCTCTGGCTCGCAGTCTGTCGAGCATTTCCTGAAAATCAAAAGGAATGCTGTCGAGTTCATCGGGCGAAGGCTCTTCGCCTGCCTGCTGCATCACAAGGATGTCACGAGGATCGATTTCAGCCGGCCGCACCACACGTCCGTTGAGATCCACAATTCCTCGAAATCCCACAGCGCGCACCTGCATGCCTTTATAGACGCCGTACTCGCAGTCTTCGTGCTGGTGACCGTGAAAAAGCCACTTCACACCAAGACTCTTGGCAAGACGATCGATCGCATCAAACCCCTTCTTGTGGCAGCCCGCCGCTTCATGCGTGACCAAAATGTCAGCCTTGCACTGTTGCAGAGCTTCATAAGTCGCAGGAAAGATCGAGGAACGATGACGACGCGGCAAACCGCCTCGCCACAAATTCGTCTTGGGGCTGCGGCGTACAAACCCGGTTGCTGACTGATAGTTGGGTCGTCCTTCGGGCATCCAAATCTGCCCGCGGAACACTCCGCCGAGCCCGGCGATACGAAGGCCCGCCACTTCGGCCACGCGTCCGTGCAGATTGTGTTCTGCAATCGGACCATGCCAAAGTCGGTCGTAATACTCCTCGCAATCGGTGTCGTGGTTGCCCGGGATCCACCAGACCTGCGTGATCGCAAGCGTCGGAGCCAGCAATGTTTCGAGGTCGTCAGGCGGTTGCAGATCTCCCAAAATCACGATGGCGTCCGGACGGTACTTTTCCACCGTCTTATTGATGTAATCAAACTCGCCGTGCGGATCTCCGCAGAAGAAAATCTTAGGCTGCGGTTTACCTTGTTTGTTACTCTGGCCGTTTTGAGTCGAACCACCTCGCCCCTGATGCCAGGGTTTCTTGCGACGGAAGCTGCGGCGCGAGGATTTCTTTTCGGTAACGGCGGGCGCATCGTTTCGTGCATTGTCCGTCATTGGCTTACCTCCGAATCCTCGTACTGTTGCAATGCCAGACGATACTGCTGTCGGATATAGTCAATCAAGTCGTTGGGAGCAAGCACTTTGGCGTGCGAACCGAGCCGCATGATTTCCCCTGCAATCTCAGGCTCTCGAGCATAAGGAACGCGCAGCGTCATGCCGCCCTCGTCGTCAAACGTTTGTTGCTGATCCTTGTGCCAGACCGCAAAACGCTCGTAGGGAGTCATCACGGCATCAACGGCAATGACGGCCGTTTTTGTGATCCCCCCCGAAAAGATGCCGTACGTGCCGTCAAGCGCATGTTCAATGTCCCGCATGGCCACAACGCGACAACGCACATCAAGCAACTCGGCAAAACGAATGTTTTCAACGGCAAAGGTCTTGAGCTTGCCCGATTCGTGGCACCACGCATCCAGATACCAGCGACCGCGCCAATTTACCAGCCGCAGGGGGCTGATCTCACGACCCGATTCGGTGCCCCGCGTGCGCGTGAAATACGTGACGCGCAAACGACGGCGCTGCGCCAAAGCCGCTCCTACGATGCTGAAGTAAGGCGCGTCAATTTTCGGCACGGAAGGCATGATCACCTTCACGCGCTTAAGGAGTTCCTTGGCTTGGATCAACTCGCCGGGAAGCATCGCCAACAGGCGAGAACGAAGTGCTTGCATGTCAGCCGCCAAAACGGCCTTCGAATCGTTTTCAATTCGGCCGAGAAGCTCAACGACGGCTAAGAAGGCATACATCTCATCGGGCGTGTACCAAGCCGCGGGAAGCATCGAAACAAATCGGTCTTTATTCTCCGATTTGGAGTCTCGCGCGTACGAATACGCATTTTGCGCGCGCGAATAAACGATCGGCGCACCGAGCTTCTCGCGCATATAGCGCAGATCACGCTTTAGTGTTGGCGCAGAACACTGCAAAGCGGCTTGTAACGTTTCAAATGAGACCGAGCCTTCCTCCTGCAAAACTTGATCAATGCGGTAGAGCCGCATTGCAAACGTCAGGCTGGATTTCATTATCAAAAAGTCGAAAATTTCTGGTGGCCCCATTATAGAGCAGGGCTTTCTGCGGCCTCATCGCGCAAAGTCACGACGGACTGCGATTTTTGCCCAAGTTCTCCGGCTTGGAAGCCCGACTCCTTGCTCCTTCGTCTTTGACTCAAGCTCTTGTCTTCAGACCGTTTTTTTGTTTGTCCCCATTTTTCCAGAGCATAGAAAAATGATTAAAATTCGAAAATTTCCGCGCGCGGGCTCGTACCGGGGCCTTCACTGACGTAAGACGTCTGCCGCGAACAGATGCAGCCAAAGCCCTCTAACCACCGCAGCAAGAAATACGGTTTTCACATACTCACACATCGACAACAAGGATTTAGACAAAATGTCCGGACATTCCAAATGGGCCAATATTCAGCACCGCAAGGGCCGTCAGGACGCCAAGCGCTCCAACCTCTGGACCAAGCTTGTGCGTGAAATCATCGTAGCCGCACGCGTCGGCGGAAGCGGCGATCCCGACATGAACTCCCGCCTGCGTCTGGCCATTTCCAAGGCTCGTGACGGTAACGTTCCCAAGGACACGATTCAAAACGCCATTTTGAAGGGCACCGGACAGCTCGAAGGCGTCAACTACGAAGAAGTCCGCTATGAAGGCTACGGGATCGGCGGCGCCAGCCTGATTATCGACTGCACCACCGACAACCGCACCCGTACCGTGGCCGACGTGCGTCACGCTCTGTCCAAACACGGCGGCAACATGGGTACCGAAGGCTCGGTTTCCTTCCAGTTCCGTCACTGCGGCGAATTCCTTTTTGCCCCCGGCACCAGCGAAGACACCGTAATGGAGGTAGCCCTTGAAGCCGGAGCCGACGACGTCGTCACCGATCCCGATGACGGCTCGATCGACGTGGTGTGCGATCCTGCAGCTTTCGACGCCGTTTCCAAAGCCTTCGAAGCTGCAGGTCTCACTCCGGTTTCTTCTGAAATCACGATGAAGCCGCTCAACGAAGTCGAACTCAAGGGCGAAGACGCCGCCAAGATGCAAAAACTCATCGATGCGCTTGAAGATCTTGACGACGTAAGCAACGTTTACACGAGCGCCGTGTTCGACGAGGAATAACGAGCCATTCAAACGCTCGAAAAAGTCTTTTCGTTTTGAAACGATCAATCCGACAAAAAAGGCTTGCGGGTAGAATTCCTGCAAGCTTTTTTGTATCTGCTTTTTCTGTTCGGCTTTCCCGTCGACAGATTGGAGAATTTTTGTGACTAAGGTCTTAGTGATCGGCAGCGGCGGTCGTGAACACGCGCTTGCCTGGCGTCTTGCCAAATCCGAAGGTGTTGAAAAAGTTTGGGTTGCCCCCGGCAACGCCGGAACGGCCGCTGACAGCCGCCTGGAAAACCTCCCCATCACCGACATCGAAGCCCTGCGCGACTGGGCCCTGGAAAACAAGATTGACCTCACGGTCGTTGGTCCGGAAGCCCCCCTTTCCAAAGGTGTGGTCAACGTTTTCCGCGCCGCGGGTCTCTTGATTTTCGGCCCGACCAAGGAAGCCGCTCAGCTCGAAAGTTCCAAAGATTTCGCCAAGGCCTTCATGAAGCGCAAAGGTATTCCTACGGCCGAATACGAAAGCTTTACCGATCCACAGGCCGCTCACGAATACGTACGCGCCAAAGGCGCTCCGATTGTCATCAAGGCTGACGGTCTGGCCGCCGGCAAAGGCGTTGTAGTCGCTATGACCGAAGATGAAGCGCACCACGCCATTGACGACATGCTCTCGGGCCACAAGTTCGGCTCGGCAGGCGCACGCGTTGTCATTGAGGAATTCCTCGAAGGCGAAGAAGCCAGCTTTATCGTCATGGTTGACGGCAAGAACGTACTTCCGCTTGCCACGAGCCAAGACCATAAGCGTTTGCTTGACGGCGACAAGGGGCCCAACACGGGCGGCATGGGTGCTTATTCTCCTGCTCCCTGCGTGACCGACGAAGTCTACGAAAAGACTATGCGTGAAATCATCGAGCCCACCGTACGCGGCATGGCCGAAGACGGCATCGTCTACACGGGCTTTCTCTACGCCGGCCTCATGATCGGCAAGGACAAGGAAGGCAAGACCACCGTCAAAACGCTTGAATTCAATTGCCGCATGGGCGACCCGGAAACGCAGCCCATTATGAGCCGCATCAAGTCAGGCTTTGCTCAGACGCTGGCGGCAGCGGCTGCCGGCGACATCACCAAGGGCAGCATTGAATACGATAAACGCTCGGCGCTGGGCGTTGTGCTTGCCGCGCGCGGCTATCCGGAACACCCGGAAAAAGGCGCCGTGATCACCGGCCTTTCCGAAGAAACGGACGATGCGGTGATCTTCCACGCCGGCACCGCCACTGATGCCAACGGCAATATCGTGGTTTCAGGCGGTCGCGTTCTCTGTGTGGTCGGCCTGGGCGATACACTCAAAGAAGCGCATGACGCCGCTTACCGCACCGCCGATCAGGTACACTTCGACGGCGTGCAGAAGCGTCGCGATATCGGCTATCGCGCGCTCTGAAATAGAAACGAACTCTCTCGGCGGAGTTTTTCTTCTGCCGAGAGCTTCTCGATATACCAGACCCGCCTTTGGCAAACAGACCGACGAATTGATGCGCCATACAACAGCAATTGCCCTTTCGGCTGCGATGCTTTCTTTGCTCGCAGCTCCGGTCTCGGCTTCGGATGAACCTTTCGGCTATCCGAGTACGTTGTTGCATGCCCGCAGCACCTACACGGTGTCACCGGCCACACCCGTGCTGCTCGGCGACACCGTGGTGGTGTTGGAACAGTCGCGTATCAGCGATGTTGCCGCTATTGTGCAGTCGCGCATTCACTCGGAAACTGACGGCCGCCGCTGGGTTTGTGCTCAAGCCAAAAACGGTGATATGCCGCTTCGTTTGTGGTTCATTGCCACGGGGCAAGACACCGTGACTGAAGTGCAAATGTCGCCGGGCACTTTCGATTCACCTCAAAACTGCGGCCGTTTGACTGCCCATTTTGAGCCGGTATTCCTTTCGCGCATTCAGAGCGGCATGACCGTACGAGAGATTTCCTCCGACATCGGTCCCGCGAGTTCTCATGATGACGAAGGCTGGCACTTTTGGGTTTCTCGACGCAACTATTCCTACGACGGGGAAAACTACACGGAATACGTCTGGGTCGGTGCACACGCCGTTGAAGGTAAAGTGCGCGAAGTCTTTACCACACAGCTCACGCGCTGATGAAGTGCGTTAACCGTCGGCTTTCGGATCAAACAACTTATGCGTCGAGGCATCGGACTTTTGGGCGGCAGCTTTGATCCCGTCCACAACGGTCATCTGGCCGTCGCGCGCGGTGCGCTCGAAGCCCTGCGTCTGCAGCGTGTGGATTTTGTACTCGCTCCGCGTCCGTGGCAGAAATCGGTAGCAACCCCTGTATGGTTGCGCCTGGAAATGCTTCGCGCAGCCATCGGCAAAAACGAACAATTGGCAGTCTGTACCAAGGAACTTGAACGTACGGGAGCCACTTACACAATCGATACGGTGCGCAGCCTGCGCGAAGACTACGGTCCCTCGATGCCGCTTGTTTTGCTCATCGGCGCCGATCAATGGGAAAATTTCCATACCTGGCGTTGTTGGCAGGAATTGTTCGAGTTTGTGAGTGTCGCGGTTTGCACACGCGAGCAACAAATGAAGAGCCCCGCTTCCGAAGTCGCTGACTTCGTCGTCAACCGGCAGGTTTCAACTCATGAATTGACGCTGGCTCCGTCCGGCCGATTCGCAACATTTGACATCGCGGCGCACGCGGCTAGCTCTACGAAAATTCGCACGCTCTTTGCCGCCCGGCCTCGCACCGAAGCCTTCAAAGCGCTCGAGACGTGGCTGCCGACATCGGTGGCGCGCTTGATTGCGCAACACAACGCTTATTGATTTTTCGGGACGCTGAAAACGGCCCTTACCTACTCAAAAAGGAAAACATGCTCAACACGGAAGAACTTTTGAATGTCATCGTCAACGCCCTTGACGACGTTAAAGCCAAGGACATCGTGGTGTTCGACACCACCGGCAAGACAAGCGCCTTTACGCGCGTGGTTGTCTGCTCGGGCACGAGCAACCGCCAGACGCGCGCGCTCGGCATGTCCGTTTCGCGCGCCGTTCGTGAAGCCGGCGGCAAGGTAAGCGGCCTGGAAGGCAGCGATACCGGCGAATGGGTGCTTGTGGACTGCGGTGAAGTTGTGGTGCACTGCATGCAGCCGGCCATGCGTTCTTACTACAATCTTGAAGAACTCTGGGGTCCTGAGTCGCTCGACATTTCGGCCTACCTCGAATCGCTGGCTGAAAAAAGCACCCACGCGCCCGAAACCGCTCAGTAATTCCCGATCATGCACATCACCATCGTAGCCGTGGGGCAAAAGCTCCCGGCTTGGGCTCAGACCGCTGTTGACGATTATCTGGCTCGCTTTCCCCGCGACTTTACGGTCATCGTGAAAGAAGTCAAAGCCGAAGCACGCACCGGCGGCAAGCCCGTCGCTCAAGTCATGGCTGCGGAGGCTGAACGCATTGAACGTGCCGTTCCGGCGGGCGACATTCTGGTTGCCATGGACGAACACGGTCGCGACATGACCACGGTCGATTTTGCCAAGAAGATCTCCGGCTGGAAAAACGAAGGCTGCGGCGTCACCTTCATCATCGGCGGCGCCGACGGTCTCGATCCGGCGCTCAAAGCCAAATCGCGCATGATGCTGCGGCTATCTTCGATGACGCTACCGCACGCGTTTGCCCGAGTTCTGCTGACCGAGCAGATCTATCGCGCCTGGTCGATCCTTGCCAATCACCCCTATCACCGCGTCTGAACCATGCCTGTTTTGTACCTTGCGAGCAAAAGTCCTCGCCGCCGGGAGATTCTCGCCGGCATGGGAATCTCCGACATTGAAGTGATTCACGCGGGCCCTGCCGTTCTGACAGCTTTTGAGGGTGATGAAACACAACACGACGGCGAATCCCCTCAGGATTACGTCGTGCGCACGGCTTGCGAAAAAGCTCGTCAGGCCATGGACCGCATCGCAGCCGAAGGCAAACCCTCTTTGCCCGTGTTGGCAGCAGACACCGTGGTGATCTGCGGCGATGAAATATTGGGAAAACCGGAGGATGCCGCGAAGGCTCGTCTTTTCATGCAGAAACTCTCGGGGCGTTCCCATGAAGTGCGCACCGCTGTGGTTGTCAGCGATGGAATATCCAAACAGCTGCACGTGGCCGTGAGTGTCTCTCAGGTGACATTCTCAAGACTCTCGTCCAAGCAAATCGAAGCCTATATTCGTACGGATGAACCATACGACAAAGCCGGCGGCTATGCCGTTCAGGGGCTTGCGGGACTGTTCATCGAGCGCATCGAAGGTAGCTACTCGGGCATCATGGGACTACCCGTCTTCGAAACGGCGCAGCTTCTGGCTGAAGTCGCGCCGCAACTCCTGCCGGATTGCGCATTGACAGGCCGTTAATCTTCCTTTTCTTTCGTCGCCACGTGTCTTAGCCTGAAAAAAGTTGACACTTTCCGCAAAGGAAAATCGTGTCAAAAATGGATGAAAGCGACTTTGTTGGAACGGGCAACTGGCAGTTTTGTGCAAAATGGGGTCAACGGGCCCTGCCCGATGAACGTGCTGAAACTGTGAGACAATTGCTCGAGAAAGAGCAAACGGTTGAGCAAATCGTTTCGCGCTTCAATCTCAGCAGCGCTCAAGTCGTCTACGGATGGATTGGTCGCCACATCGAGGAGATTTTATTTTCCGACACCCCAAAAGAACCCGAGATCGACGACAAGGAACTCACCTTGTCTGAGGCGCTCAAAGAGATCAAGCGGCTTAAAAAAGCTCTGGATCTTGAGAAGATGCGCAGTGCCGGGTACTCTCACATGATTGAACTTGCCGAGCAGCAGTTCAACATCCCGATCCGAAAAAAATCTGGCACCAAACAGTAGACTGGCTGCGTAGCACTTGGCCTCGCATCAGTTTGGACAAGTGCTGTATCTGCCAAACCTTACATCAGCCGTTCAGGAGCCCGGTCTTATGCGTCGGCTACGCCGATCAAACCAACCGGAGAGGTTGTCCATCACCTCAATGTGTACCGAGCCAAGTTCCGGAAAACTTTCTGTCAGACGTGTCTGAATACCTCCCAGTTCCTTCGATGAGAAACGGTTGGCAGAGGCAACATGCAGCAATGGCTGATCTCCGAGCCAACGCAAACGAAACCCCGCTCTCAGTTCGGGCAGTTCGGAAAGAAAATCTTCGACCTGCTGCGTCAGACGCAACCGTCGCGCATCAGGCGCGTCGCCATAGTCAAAGCGCGTCAGCAGACAGGGTCGTGCAGGCTGTTGAGGATCAGGCAACCCAAGCAACGCCGCGGCCGCCCGAATCATGGGTTTCATGAGGCCCGCATCGGCCAAGGGTGTATGCACCCCCAACTCCTTTATTGCTCGGCTTCCGGGACGGAAAACCAATGCATCGCTGGCGTTGCTGCCGTCGCACAAAGGTGCCGGCGCTTGCTTTTGCAAAAACGAAAAGATCGACCGTTTACAGACGTAGCAACGGTTGCGTCCGGCCGCGGCCAACGCCTCAGGTGACGGCAAAGGCGGATGCACCACACGAACAGTCAAGCCCATGGCCAGCGCCCGATCGACGGCGTTCTGAGACTCCGAGGGCGACACGTGTGCGGCAGACGCGTGAAGCAGCTCAACTTTCAACCCGCATTTGGAAGCAAAAAAAGCCAGGAAACGACTGTCCAGCCCGCCGGAATATGCAATGCAAAGACGATTGTTCTCGGCCGTGTTTTTGAGCACGTCTCGCAGACGCTGTAACGCGCGTTCGATTTCTTCGTTTTGAATCATATTAGCAGCCATTTTCCTGCTTTTACACTCAATTAAGCACAAAACCGATCATTTTCCAGCGATCTGATGTCAACTTAATCCAGATTCGGATCCGCCATCTGACGCAGCTTGTCCTTAATCGTTGTCAAAGGCGTTTCATAAGGATCAAACGTCACCACACCGGGCATGGAGCGCAGCCAAGTGATCTGGCGCTTGGCAAGCTGCCGCGTCGCCGCTTTTCCGCTTTCCAGAAACTGTTCGAAATCCGTTTCGCCCTTGAGGTGCGCAATCGCCTGACGATAACCGACGGCGCGCATGGACGGCAGATTTTCATCAAATCCGGGACGTGCCATGAGCGTGCGAACCTCGTCAAGAAAACCGGCCTTGACCATGGCATCAAAGCGCTTGCCGATCATCTCGTGCAGTGTTGCTCGATCCTGCGGGAAAAGTGCCGCCACGGCAAGCGTGGGATCGTAGCTCTTGGCTCCGGTATGCAGACTCGAGAGCGGCTTTCCGGTGATCTCAAACACTTCCAGAGCGCGTCCGACGCGCTGCCGATCGTTGGGGGCAAGACGCGCGGCCGTTATGGGATCAACCTGGGTCAGCCGCTCGTGCATGGCTGGCCACCCGAGCTCCTCGCCCAGCGCCGTGATACGTTCTCGAACCGAGGGATCCGTTGCCGGACTTTCATCCATCCCCTCTCTCAGGGCTTTGGCATACAGCATCGTTCCGCCCACCAACAGAGGGTATCGATCTCGCCCCGAGATCTCACCGATGAGTCGCTCGGCATCTTCGGCAAATGCAGCGGCGCTGTAGCTTTCTTCAATATCAAGAATATCAATCAGATGATGCGGCACTCCACCTTGTTCTTCCCTAGTGGGCTTGGCGGTGCCGATATCCATACCGCGATAGATCAGAGCTGAATCGACGGAAATGATTTCCGCTGCAAACTCACGGGCCAACATCAGAGAAACGGCGGTCTTGCCGCAAGCCGTAGGACCGAGAAGCATCAGCGCTCGAGGTTTTTCGCTCATCACTTGCCTCGCATAAAAAGCTTGTCGAGGTCGGCAAGCGTCAATTGCGTCCAGGTCGGACGACCGTGATTGCACTGATCGGCGCGATCGGTACGTTCCATCTCGCGCAAAAGCGCATCCATTTCCTGCAAGGTCAATTCGCGATGGGCACGCACCGAACCGTGACAAGCCATGGTGGCAAGGCACTCGTTTCGAAGCTGCTCGGTCAGAGCCGAATCACCAAAACGAGCAAAATCTTCCAGCAGATGCGTCACCAGATCTGCCGCATCAAACTTGCCACGCGCGAGAATCGCCGGCAGCGCCCTCAACGTCAACGAGTTTTCACCTGCCGCCGTCACTTCCAGTCCCAGGGGAGCAAACTTCTCCTTGTGCTCCTCAAAAAGCGCCATGGTCTCATCGCTTACCTTAAAGACCGTCGGCACCAACAGCTGCGTGATGTCCGTGCCGACCGAAGTTGCTTTGAGCTTTTCGTATGTCACGCGTTCGTGCGCAGCGTGCATATCGACGATCACAAGCCCTTCGCTGTTTTCAGCTAGCACATATATTCCCGCGATTTGCGCGATCGGTCGACCCAACGGCTGATTGTGCGCTGTGGCCTGAGCCAAAAGGTCTGCAAAAACAGGCTTAGAAGGTTCGGCGGAAGGAGAGGGATTCGAACCCTCGGCTGTCAGTGAGGTATGCGATCCTCCGTACAGATTGAGCCACTGTTGTTCGGTCAGAGGCTTGGGAGCGTTGTGCATTGCCGAAGAACGTTCAAAACGTCCGCTCGCAGCAAAGGATCCAGATGCCGGACGCTGTGCCGGAACAACCAACGGCTGAGAAACCGGCGCTGACTCGTTCGGATGGCTGCTGGACAAACTCACAGGAGCCTGCTCTCCCGCACCGTGAGCAATCGCTCGCATGATGGCCGAAGACACAAAACTGTGCACCAATTGGCCGTCACGAAAACGCACTTCGCTTTTTTGCGGATGGACGTTGACGTCAACGCGAGACGGGTTGATCGAAAGCGACAGCACAAACATCGGCTGCGCCTGTACGTGCAGCACATCGGCATAAGCCGTCTTAACGGCATGCTGCAGTACGCGATCACGGATGAACCGGCCGTTGACAAAGAAAAACTGTTTGTCGGCTCGACTGCGCGCGGCTGTGGGCAACCCCACCCATCCTTCGAGATGAAGTCCCGGGGCATCAGCCGAGATCGGTCGGCAGGCGTCCTTGAACTCCTCAGGCATCACGGCAAACACGCGCTCGGCCGTTTGCTGTGCAGGCAGATGAAGGCTTGCCCGGGCATTCGTAAACACGCGAAAGCGCACTGAAGGGTTAGCCAAGGCCATGCGCTCGATCTGAGTGAGAATATGCGCGGTTTCAGTCGCCGGCGACTTCAAAAACTTGCGTCGGGCGGGCGTTAGATAAAAAAGGTCCTTCACTTCAATGCGAGTGCCTTTTTGGCCGGCCGCCGGAACAATGCCGTCGCGGCTGATGGCCCAGGCTTCTTCAGCCTCGGCCGTTCGGCTTGTGATCGTCACGTCGGCCACCGAATCGATGGAAGCCAGCGCTTCCCCTCGAAACCCGAAACTCGCCACACTCTCAAGGTCGGTGAGCGTACGGATTTTGCTTGTGGCATGACGCTTAAGGGCCAGCGGCAGGTCTTCCTTAGGGATCCCGCAGCCGTTGTCGGCGACCACGATGCGCTTAATGCCGCCTTCTTCCAGACGGACTTCAATATCCGTTGCACCGGCGTCCAATGAATTTTCGACCAACTCCTTGACAACGGAAGCCGGACGCTCGATCACTTCGCCCGCAGCAATCTGGCTGATCAGCCGATCGGAAAGTTCCTGAATCTTTCGCGGTGCCGTCGGCTCCCGCTGCAGTTCTTCACTCATGAAAAAATTCTCAAATACAAAAATCGATTCAGAAGGATTCTACTAGTCAGACTCCGCGCTCGGCACTCGCCTTTTCCATATTGGAAAGCGTCTGCTTTCGCTTGTTTTGCCTTTGTAGTGGCACTACGCGGCAATCTTCAGCAACCTTCTTGACGCGAACGTTACAACAGTGCAAAAGCGCTGTGATATTCTTAGCAGGCCTTGCAGAAGCGCCTGCATTTTTTTCGGCGCTTTCTTTTGTTTATTGCCCGCGCCGCCTTCTGTTTTCTCTCGGCGCCACGAAGAAAGAAAAACATGGACATCACAAGTCTCATTCTGGAGCTTTTCACCAACGCCGATCACTTCCTTATGGTGCTCGCCACCGAATACGGCTGGTTCGTTTATCTGGCGATGTTCCTGATTTTCTTTCTGGAAACGGGCATTGTGGTGTTGGCTTTCTTGCCGGGCGACTCGTTGCTCTTTGTTTCAGGTACCGTCGCTGCAGCCGGTACCATGAGTCCCTGGGGATTAATGCTTGCCGTGATTATCGGAGCATGTCTGGGCAACACGTTGGGATTTCATACCGGCCGCTGGCTCGGCAACAAAATCTACGACGGCTCCATCAGCTGGATTGACATTGAAAAACTGCGCAAGACGCAGATCTTCTACGAAAAGCACGGCGGCAAGACGATCGTGCTTGCTCGTTTCGTGCCGATCGTACGAGCTTTTGCCCCATTGGTAGCCGGTGCCGCCCGCATGAGCATGGCCCGCTTTGAGCTTTACAGCGGTCTGGGCGCCTGCATCTGGGCCGTCTCTTTGATCGGTGTGGGTTATCTTTTCGGCAACATCCCGATCGTCAAGAACAATCTCTCGATGATTCTCTTGCTGGGCGTCATCGCCGCTGCCATGGGGCCCGTGGTTGTGGCTATCGGCTGGAAATACGTTCACATCCTTGCCGACAAGCTGCGCCGTCAAGACAAGATGGAACGATCTTAAGCGATTCTGCTTTCATCCAACCATTGAAAAAAAAAGGCACCGATTCCGATGGAGGACCGGTGCCTTTCGTTTAGACCGACAGCAAGATCGCCTTACTTGGCAGCGCGCTGCTGCAGTACGGCAATCGCCGGCAGACTCTTGCCTTCCAGGAATTCCAGGAACGCACCGCCGCCGGTGGAGATATAACTCACCTTGTCGGCCACACCGAAAACGGAAACGGCAGAAACCGTATCGCCGCCGCCCGCAATCGAGAAGGCGCCGTCGGAAGTTGCCTGAGCAATCGCCTTGGCAAGTTCGGCCGTGCCCTGAGCGTAGGGAGCCATTTCAAAGACGCCGACCGGACCATTCCAAACGATCGTCTTGGCCTTCGAAACGTAGTCAGCCAGGATCTGAGCGGTCTTCGGACCTACGTCGAGAATCATTTCATCGTCGGCCACATCTTCAACCGCGCAGGTGCGGTACGGACCTTCAGGCGAAAAGTTCTTGGCGGCAACCACGTCAACAGGCAGCGGCAACGTAGCACCCTTAGCCTTGAGCGTTTCCAGAACCTTCTTGCATTCGTCAACGAGCTCGGGCTCGGCAAGCGACTTGCCCACTTTGTAGCCGGCAGCCAACAAGAACGTGTTGGCAATACCGCCGCCTACAATAAGCTGGTCGACCTTCTGAGCGAGATTGTTGAGGATGGTGAGCTTGGTCGAAACCTTCGAACCGCCGACGATAGCCACCAAGGGATGCTCGGCCTGAGCCACAGCCTTGGTAAGCGCTTCGATTTCAGAAGCCATCAGGGGTCCGGCGCAAGCCACGGAAGCAAAACGGGCCACACCTTCGGTCGAAGCTTGAGCGCGGTGAGCCGTGCCGAAAGCGTCGTTCACATAGACATCACACAACGCGGCGTAGGCTTTGGCGAGTTCCTCGTTGTTCTTCTTTTCGCCCTTGTTGCAGCGGCAGTTTTCAAGCATCACCACCTGGCCGGGCTTGATCTGCACGCCCTCTTCCAAATAACGGCGCGACAGCGTAATGGGCACACCCACGAGTTCGCTCATACGAACGGTGATGCCGGCCAGAGAATCTTCCGGACGGCATTCGCCTTCGGTGGGTCGACCCAAGTGACTCATCACCATAACGGCGGCGCCGGCGTCCAAAGCCAGGCGAATGGCAGGCACGCTGGCAATCAGTCGAGTTTCATCGGTGATGTTGCCCGCTTCGTCGCGCGGGGCATTCAAATCGGAACGGATCAGCACGCGCTTGCCGGCGAGAGCGCCTTGCTTGGCAAGCGATTCCAGGGTCAGGACTTGCATAACTCTGAGTCTCTATAGGAATTTTTAAAACCGGCTGCAGAAATGTTTCCTGCAGCCGGTCTGTCGAACAAAAGTACTGCGATTACTTGGCAGCCATCATCGCGCAAGCCGTATCGAGCATGCGATGCGAGAAGCCCCATTCATTGTCGTACCAGCTCGTCACCTTCACCAGGCGACCGCCGGAGACCTTGGTGAGCGTTGCGTCAAAGGTCGAGCTGTGCGGATCGTGGTTGAAGTCAATCGACACGAGCGGCAGATCGTTGTAGCCGAGAACGCCCTTGAGACGATCGGATTCGGCGGCGGCCTTCATGATGGCGTTGACTTCTTCAACCGTCGTATCGCGCTTGGCCGTGAAGGTCAGATCAACGAAGCTCACGTTGATCGTGGGCACGCGCACGGCAAAGCCGTCGAGCTTGCCGTTCAATTCCGGCAGCACAAGACCGACGGCGGCAGCCGCACCGGTCTTGGTCGGGATCATGGAGTGCGTAGCCGAACGGGCACGACGCATATCCTTGTGATAGACGTCGGTGAGCACCTGGTCATTGGTGTAGGAATGAATCGTGGTCATCAGACCGCGTTCGATACCAATGGCTTCATGCAACGGAGCCACGACCGGAGCCAAGCAGTTCGTCGTGCAGGAAGCGTTGGACACAACGGTCATGTCAGAGGTAAGAACATCGTCGTTGACGCCATACACAACAGTGGCGTCGGCATTCTTGCCGGGAGCCGAGATCAGAACCTTCTTGGCGCCCTGCTCAAGGTGCACCAGAGCCTTTTCCTTACTCGTGAAGGCACCCGTGCATTCGAGCACCACATCCACGCCGTATTCACCCCACGGAATTTCACGCGGGTCGCGCGTCGAGAACATGCGGATGCGATCGCCGTTGACAATGAGCCATTCCGGGCCGTCGGTCGACACTTCGCCGTTAAAGCGACCGTGCACGGTGTCGTAGCGCAGCAAATGCGCATTGATTTCATCGGAACCGAGCGTGTTGACCGCCACGATTTCAACGTCGTGCTTTTTGCCGCTTTCGTAATGAGCGCGCAGAACATTGCGCCCGATGCGACCAAAGCCGTTGATTGCCACACGAATCGTCATTGGAATTCTCCTAACCTTTTTATTCAATTACTTGGCGATCAACGCCAAAACTTTTTGCACGCAATTTTCGGGCGTAAAGCCGAAATGCTTCCACAAAACCGATGCCGGTGCGGATTCACCGAATGTATCGATACCCAGAACGTCGCCGTTGCCGTGCAGATACTTGTGCCACAGACCGGTCGTACCCGCTTCGACAGCCAAAATGGGCTTGTCGGACGGCAGAACCGCGTTGCGGTACTCGGCGTCCTGACGATCAAACACATCGCAGCAGGGCATCGAAACGACGCGGACCTGAACGTTCATGGCCGTCAAAAGAGCACGGGCCTTCATGGCAAGTTCCACTTCGGAACCCGTCGCCACGATCACCGCCTGCACTTTGTCGGCGCCGGCAGGCGCTTCGGCAGCAATGTAGCCGCCCTTGGCGATGGCGTCAGCGTCCACTTCGTCGCGTTCGACGAAAGCACAGTTCTGGCGCGTGAAGATCAGAGCCGCCGGGCCGTCGCGGCGCTCAAGCGCTGCCGACCAAGCCACCACGCTTTCGACCGTGTCGGCAGGACGCCACACGTCGAGATTCGGAATCAGACGCAAGCTCGAAACATGCTCGATCGACTGATGCGTCGGACCGTCTTCGCCCAAGCCGATCGAGTCGTGCGTGTAGACGAAGATCGAACGAAGCTTCATCAGTGCGGCCATGCGGATGGCGTTGCGGGCGTAGTCCGAGAATGTGAGGAACGTGCCGCTGTAGGGAATGAAGCCGCCATAAAGCGCAATACCGTTTTGGATGGCGCTCATGCCGAACTCGCGAACGCCGTAGCTGATGTGGCGACCGCGCATATTGTCGTGCGTCAGACGCTCAACACCGGTCCAGTTGGTGAGATTGGAACCGGTCAGATCGGCCGAGCCGCCCAACAATTCGGGCAGCGTCGGTGCAAGAGCTTTGAGCGCCTTCTGGCTTGCTTTGCGGGTGGCCACCGTTTCGGCAGCGGAAGCCGCAGCACAAAGCGCGTTCATCACCGCTTCGTCAAAGCCCGCGGGCAGGTCGCCGGCGAGACGGCGCTTGAATTCGGCGGCCAGTTCAGGGTAAGCCTCTTCGTACTTGGCAAAGAGTGCTTCCCATTCGCCCTGCATGCGGCGGCCGGCTTCGCGGGCATCCATCGCCGTATAGATTTCCTGCGGCACTTCAAAGGGAGGATAGTTCCAGCCGATGTTGGCGCGGGTGGCCGCGATTTCGTCGCCGCCGAGCGCTTCGCCGTGAGCTTTGGCCGTGCCGGCGCGATTGGGACTGCCCTGACCAATGACGGTGCGGCAGATGACCAGCGTGGGCTTGGCGGTTTCAGCTTCGGCCTGCGTCAGAGCGACATCCACCGCTTCGGCGTCATGGCCGTCGATCGGACCGATCACATTCCAGCCGTAGGCTTCGAAACGACCGCGCACGTCGTCTCCATACCACCCCTTGATATCACCGTCAATACTGATGCCGTTGTCGTCGTAAATCGCGATGAGCTTGTTGAGCCCCCAGACACCGGCAAGCGAACAGACTTCGTGGCTGATGCCTTCCATCATGCAGCCGTCGCCAAGGAAGCAATAGGTACGATTGTTGACGACTTCAAAGCCGTCCCGGTTGAATTCCGCGGCGAGCATCTTTTCGGCAAGCGCCATGCCGACGGCGTTGGCAATGCCCTGACCGAGCGGACCGGTCGTGGTTTCCACCCCCGGCGTAATGCCGACTTCGGGGTGGCCCGGCGTTTTGCTCCCGAGCTGGCGGAAATTCTTGATATCTTCGATGGAAACGTCATAGCCCGTCAAATGCAGCATCGAGTACTGCAACATGGAGCCGTGGCCGTTGGAAAGAATGAAGCGGTCGCGTGCAGGCCACTTGGGATCAGCCGGATTGTGACGCAGATGTCGCGTGAACAGCGTCACGGCGATGTCGGCCATGCCCATGGGCATGCCGGGGTGGCCGGACTTGGCGCGTTCAACCGCGTCCATGGAAAGAGCGCGGACAGCGGCGGCCATCGTCTTGGCGGAGACTGTTTCGGTCATTTTTATGTCGGGTAAAAAAATGCGAATGAAAGCGCTCCGAGACGCATCTCGGAGCTGTTTGTTGAAGTGGCCCGATTTTACCATGCGTGCGGACGTGGCCGCAGTTTTCGATTTTCACCTCCCGGATTCTCTTTGCTGTGCCCGCATATGCTTTTCTACAATTCGCCATACCTCTTCAATCAAATCATTTTGTTTCTTTCTTATGCCTCGTTTCTACTGCCCCGGAGCAACCTTCGTTCTTCATGAAAAATGTGTGTTGCCGGAAAAAGCTCGACACCATGCCGGCCGCGTACTGCGCATGAAGGCGGGCGAGACGGCCACGCTTTTCGACGGAAAAGGCATGGAGGCCTCGGGCCCCATCGCATTTGAAGGCAAAGACGGTTTTATTGTGGTTGAGAGCCTCACTCAATCAACCGTCGAAAGTCCGGTTCGCATGCGCCTTGTTCAAGCTCTGGTCAGCCCCGAAAAAACGGACTGGATCATTGAAAAGGCCGTTGAAACAGGCATCTCGGAAATCGTTTTGGTGCCAACTGCCCGCTCGGTCACGAAACTCACTGCCGAACGAGCAGCGAAACGACTAGCCAAATGCCTCGACATCGCCGCCGGAGCCGCCGAACAGTGCGGCCGCGCCGTGGTGCCGAGCATTTCCTTTATGCCTCTGGCTCAGGCTCTGGATTTGGAAGATGAAGCGCGCTTTATTCTCGCGCCGGGCGCGACTTCCGCTCCGAAACTTACGGAGCTTACCTCCTGCACCTTTGCCGTGGGGCCGGAAGGCGGCTTTGACGAAACGGAGATCACGCTGGCTTGCGAAAAAGGTTGGCAATGCGCTTTGATCGGTCCGCGTGTTCTGCGCACGGAAACCGCCGCCATCGTGTTTGCTTCGCTTGTCGGAGCGGCAAGCGGCGATTTGCGTATTGTTTGATATACCCCTATTGAGGCATGTTTTCCGTAACTTATTTGAGAAACGTGCAAAAAGAGGCCTTTGCTCACTCGTAAAACGTACAGACCTCGTCTACCTTTTCTATTTGTACCGCCATGTTTGAGCGAAAAGCCTCGCAAAAACTTCTCGCCTGGAAGAAGAGAAGCAACCGGCAAACCGTATTGTTGATCGAAGGAGCCCAACAAGTCGGCAAGCGCACACTGGCGCAGGAATTCGGACGTCGACATTACAAAAGCACACTCACAATTGACTTTGCCTCGATCTCTGACGACTTGAAGTCTCTCTTTTTGGAATTGCGTACGAACATCCGCAGGCTTTTCCTTGCGCACCTGCTCTGACAAATCAATTTTCGGCACTCTTGCGTCGATGCACCCAAATCCAAACAACAAGTCCAAGCAAGAAAACAGGGAGACTCAGCCATTGACCTCTGGAAAGGCCGAAAAGTCCCAGTCCGAGATAGCTGTCGGGTTCGCGGAAATATTCCACGATGAAACGTACCAGACCGTAGCCCATGCAAAAGAGCGAGCCAACGGCGCCGGCCACGCGCGGCTTGCTGGAAAACCACCACAGCACAGTGAAAAGCAGCGCCCCTTCCAGGAAAGCTTCATAGAGCTGCGAGGGGTGTCTTGGCACCAGTGTGCCGGAGTTCTTGAAAATCATCGCCCAAGGAACATCGGCCCCTGCCGCCCTGCCCCACAGCTCCCCGTTGATGAAGTTGCCGATGCGTCCGAACATCAGTCCCAGCGGCACAAGCGGCGCCACAAAATCGGCCACATCAAGAAACGTTTTCCCCTTGATGCGGGCAAACGCACAGATCGCCAGGATGGAACCGATGATGCCGCCGTGCGCACTCATACCGCCTTGCCACACTTTGAAGATGTCCAAGGGATGCGACAGGTACCACTCAGGCTGGTAGAAAAAACAAAAACCCAAACGTCCGCCGAGAATGACCCCGAGCACGCCGTAAAAGAGAATGTCTTCCACATCGTTGGCGGTCATCTGACGCCACGGATCCTTCGCGCGCAACCGTCCCAACGCCCAGAAGAAGGCGAATCCTAAGAGATACATCAGACCGTACCAGTGTACGGCAAGGGGACCGATCGAAAAAGCGATGGGATTGAATTCCGGCGCGAACATACGAGCAGAATGCGAATGTTAGAAATCAGAAGCGTTCGTTGTCTTTGAGATAACGCCATTTGCCGGGCGGCAAAGCCCCCAGGCGTACACGACCCACGCGTACGCGCTTTAGACGCAGCACTTTAAAGCCGACGGCAGCACACATACGGCGAATCTGGCGTTTCTTGCCTTCTTTTAGAACAAAACGAAGCTCATCGTCGTTTAAAACTTCAACTTGAGCAGGCAACAGCGCTTTACCGTCAAGAGCTAAACCGTGACGAAGAAGCGCCAACGTTTGCGCCGCAAACTTCGGTGCTTGACCGGACTGAGCATCGGCAACGCGCACGATGTACTCTTTTTCGATCGTGCTGTTTTCGCCGATGATGGCCTTTGCAACGCGTCCGTCCTGCGTAAGCACGAGAAGTCCCACGGAATCGATGTCCAGACGCCCTGCGGGAACAAGACTTCTCAATTGCGAGCTGCTCCAGCGAAGCGTCGAATCGTCACCGGCCCAGCGATTTTCCGGCGTGATCAAAGTCTTGGCGGGTGTGTAGCCGTCTTCAGCCTGTCCGCTCACGTAACCGACAGGTTTGTTGAGAAGCACCGTCACCTGCTGCTTTTGGCTGTAGCTGGCCTGCGCCTTGAGTTCGATGCGCACTCCGAGCCCTACCTTTTGCCCCAACTGCGCCACCTTGCCGTCGACCAGCACCCAGCCCTTTTCGATGAAGGCGTCCGCCTCGCGGCGACTTGCGAGCCCCAGTTCGCTCATGCGTTTGGACAAGCGAACAAGTTCCGGCGCACCTAACGATGCACCGGAACCTTCCTGAAAGCGAGCGGTCGGTTTACGGTTATTGCCCATCAGGCTTTGCTCGAAGCGTTAAGGCAGAATTCCATGATGCCTTTTTGAGCATGCAGGCGATTTTCCGCTTCGTCCCACACAACGGACTGCGGGCCGTCGATCACCTCGGCCGTCACCTCTTCGCCGCGATGCGCGGGCAGGCAGTGCATGAAGAGCGCACCGGGGTTGGCAGCCTCCATCACGGCGCTGTTGACCTGATAGTTGGCAAAGTCGCGACGGCGCTTTTCGTTTTCTTCTTCAAAGCCCATGGAGGTCCAGACGTCGGTTGTCACCAGATCGGCGCCCTTGGCAGCTTCGATCGGATCACGGTAAACGGTGTAGTAGTCGTCTCCTTCCGGGATCAGCGAAAGATCGAGCGGATAACCTTCGGGAATCGCCAGATTGATGTGAAAGCCCAGAATCTTGGCCGCTTCCAGCCACGAGTAGCTCATGTTGTTGGCGTCGCCCACCCAGCAGACCGTACGGCCTTCGATGGAACCCTTGTGCTCCATGAAGGTGAGAATATCGGTCATGATCTGTACGGGATGGTATTCATTGGTAAGACCGTTGATCACCGGCACGCAACTGTTCTTGGCAAAGGCTTCCAGACGATCCTGCCCGAAGGTGCGGATCATGACCAGGTCACACATGCGGCTTACGACGCGCGCAGTGTCTTCAATGGATTCCGAGCGGCCGAGCTGTGAGCCTTGGCTTGAGAGATGAATCACGTTGCCGCCCAGCTGATAGAAACCGGACTCAAAGGAGACGCGCGTGCGAGTGCTGGCCTTTTCAAAGATCATCACCAACACCTTGCCGCCGAAGGGAGCGTATGGCGTACCTGCCTTTTGCAGCGCTTTGATTTCCGCTGCGCGGCGCAACATCGTGTTGAGTTCGTCTTTAGTGAAATCTGCGAGCTTCAGAAAGTGTCGGATTGCCATTTTTGTCTCCCTATTTTTTTGTTCCGCGACGCAGCCTGTGCCGTGCCGCACAAATTGCTTCATTGTAGTCGGTTGGAAGTCTCCGCGAAACGAACACACCACAGAATTGCGTACCATCGGCACGACGGATTTGCGCAACTCTTCCAATCAATCCAACATATCGATCACTAGATTTTTGCAAATTTCGCTAGATTTTATGTGTTATGTTCGTTTTTCCCAAAGAAGCGTCTCAGACAGTTGAGCTCGGATAACCGCTCCGATCAAGTTATTGACTCTACCGTCCATAACGATAGTTTTTTCCTTTTTTACCGTTACTCTCAAAAAAATGAGCGTCACGGGTGCCGTCAATTTTTGATATATTGCCCACGAACAAGGATGGCCACTGCTGGAGCCCCGAGTTCCTCCAGAGGCTATCCGCGCCGACTGCAGACATTGTGTTTGCCGTGCGGCCATCCGCGCCCCACAAGGGCGACGGCCCGTTTTTCCGTTTTGTTTCGCCTGCCAGTTTGCGAAGCTTCCGATTCGGTCGGCTCAGACCGAGGCATTTCACCTCACCGTATTTCGCCGCAGTCCTTGATTGCAGCGCATCACCGACCGATTCCGGGCACAAGCAGCCCCGGTGCCCGTGTTGAATATTTCGCAGACTGACGCTGAGCGTTTAATTCATTATCAGAGAAAATCATGAGCGAATTCATCCTCACCGCGACCGATGCCAACTTTCAGGACACCGTGAAGAACGTGACCGACAAGCCCGTCTTCGTCGACTTCTGGGCCCCCTGGTGCGGCCCCTGCCGCATGCTCGCCCCGTCGCTTGACGCTGCTGCCGAACAGTTCAACGGCCGCGCCGTGATCGCCAAGTACAACGTGGACGAAAATTCCGCCATCGCCACCGAAAACAACATTCGCGGCATCCCGACGGTGCTCGTCTACAAGAACGGCGAAGTCGTCGGTCAGCACACCGGCGCCATGGGTAAGAGCGAGCTGATGTCCTTCATCGAGCAGTACCTTTAACCCGCAAATGCTGTAAACTGCGGCCCGTCTCGGGCGGCTTTCCGTTGCCGCCCGGCCGCAATTCTCTTTGCCCTCCGCCTTTGGCGGCGCATCGGGCGCAAAGCTGCCGATCATCCGGCGCCTTTTCCGTTCTTTTTTCAACCAACTTACAAACCGGCTCTTGTCCGCAAGAGCGTTTGTCTGCGCGCGTCTGCATGTGCGCGGTCAAACTATTTGAACATTCACTTCAAAATGCATCTCTCTGAGCTCAAAACACTGCACATCAGCCAGCTGCTTCAGATGGCTACCGAACTTGAGATCGACAATGCGCAGCGCATGCGCAAGCAGGAACTCATGTTCGCAATTCTCAAAAAGCGTGCCAAACAGGGCGAACAGATTTTCGGCGACGGCACGCTCGAAGTTTTGCCCGATGGTTTCGGCTTTTTGCGCAGCCCCGACACGAGCTACCTTGCGAGCACGGACGACATCTATATTTCGCCCTCGCAGATCCGCCGCTTCAACTTGCACACCGGCGACTCGATCGAAGGCGAAGTCCGTACACCCAAAGACAACGAGCGCTACTTTGCACTCGTCAAAGTCGATACGGTGAACGGCCTTCCGCCCGAGCAGCTCAAGCACCGCATGCTCTTTGAAAATCTCACGCCGCTTTTCCCGACCGAACCGTTGCGTCTGGAACGCAATATGCGCGGCGAAGAAAACGTAACGGGACGACTGATTGACATCATCGCTCCGATCGGCAAAGGTCAGCGCGGCCTGATCGTCGCCAGCCCCAAGACAGGTAAGACGATTCTGATGCAGTCCATTGCGCACGCCATCACCGCCAATCACCCCGATTGCGTTTTGATGGTGCTTCTCATTGACGAGCGACCCGAAGAAGTGACGGAAATGCAGCGCTCGGTCAAGGGTGAAGTCATTGCCTCTACATTCGACGAACCCGCCACGCGCCACGTGCAGGTGGCTGAAATGGTGATCGAAAAAGCCAAGCGTCTCGTCGAAAGCAAAAAAGACGTGGTGATTCTGCTCGACTCGATCACGCGTCTGGCCCGCGCCTACAACACTGTGGTGCCGAGTTCCGGCAAGGTGCTCACGGGCGGCGTGGACGCCAACGCACTGCAGCGTCCGAAGCGCTTCTTCGGTGCGGCCCGCAATGTGGAAGAAGGCGGCTCGCTCACCATTCTCGGCACGGCACTCGTCGACACCGGCAGCCGCATGGACGAAGTAATCTTTGAAGAATTCAAGGGCACCGGCAACTCCGAAATTGTGATGGAACGCCGTCTGGCTGAAAAACGCGTCTACCCGGCCATCAACATCAATCGCTCCGGCACCCGACGCGAAGATTTGCTGATTCCCCCGGACAATCTTCAGAAGATCTGGATTCTGCGCAAGCTTCTCTTTGATATGGACGAAATCGAAGCCATGGAATTCCTGCTCGAAAAAATCCGCAACACGAAGAGCAACGCCGAATTCTTCGACATGATGCGCGGCGGCAGATAATTCTCTTGCTGCCGAGGCACTCAGAAATCCGCTTCTGACAAAACGAGTTCAGAAGCGGATTTTTGTCAAATGAAATTGAGTTCTTTCAGTTCAATGCTTCTTCCGAGATATGTTCCAAAATCATTTTGAAAAGGCATCTCAGGATCTTGTAAACGCCGAATCATCCGTCTGACATTTTCCTCACACACAATGAACGGCAAATCTCCTTTCTTATAGTCCGGAAAAATCTCAAGAAACAAAGGTAGGTATTCCTTTGCCGTCATTGGTTGTCGAAAATGGTTCTTTGCCTGACATATCTGTAGCCACGACTCGAAGATTTCGTTCTCACAATGCAATGTTAAGAAATCTTCAAAATTCATGGTCGAAAACAAAAAGTCTGGTATCCCCGCAGGTTTGTTGCGATAGTTCGTCTCGCTGTCTCGTTCGTTGCGCAAATATATGTCCCGATCAACCCAAATGAGAGGTCGTGCATTCTTATTCTTTCCCACTACAGCCTTGAACGTTTTCACAACCGACGAATAACATCCTTGTCCTGCAAGTTCAGGACGAAAAGCAGGTAACGGCCAAGCGTCGCTTCCTCGATACAAAATCCTATTTAAGGCCTGGACGTAGGCCTTCTCAGAGCTGCCTTCACAAACGATAATTTCAGTCCGCATACCGTCCTCTCCTACACGCACGGGAAAGGGATGCCTCCGAAATCCCCCCTCAAATAACGTCGGCGAAAATCCGATCCATTGCGTATCCCAGGCAGATCGACAAGCCTCATAACTCTAGTTCCGAAATACCCTACCTGATTAACGATAGCGACTTCTGATACTCCGAGAAAGTTCGCTGCCAAAAGATCTGTATTGTGAAGTGTGAAAACAATTTGCGCAGCGGTTTCATTGATCCGCTTCTCTTTGAAGAGCTTCACCAATTCCTGTAGCAAAAGGCTGTGTAGAGAATCGTCCAATTCATCAATCAAAACTGTTTTTCCAAGTCGAACAGCAGTAAGCAGGGCCCCCAGCATACCGATTAGCTGTTGTGTTCCCTCCGATTCGGATTGCAAATCAAACCAGATATACTGACCTGACTCTGCTTTATGCAAAGTTTTCAGATGGTAGTCCTCGCTGGAATACCTAGAGGTTGTCCACGAACGGCGTCGCCAATGTAGGTCATTCTCATCACCTGCGCTTTTCTTTATGAGGTTCAAGCCCAGAATTCGTACGTCAAGCTTTTGTAGATACTTTGAAATCAACGCTAATGCCGCCTGTCGACGTTCCTCTGGCGCCCCCTCATAAGTCAACGCCAACATCTCAATGCCGTTGTAGTAATCAACATTGCGATCAACGAAAAGCAGATCCGATATCAAAAATTCGCGTGCCGACAGAACTTCTCTACTCAGCCCGGGTAACACTTCAGCAAATACTTGGACAAACGCATTGACCTGTTTGCCCGTGAGTAGATTGACACATCGCGTCTCAAACTGAGACAAGATATCAGCCATTTGCGGCTCAAAAGTCTCTTTCAAGACCTTAAGCTTCGAATTCTCCACTGAGAAAACTGTCACTCCGCAACAGTCCAATCTTTCGTTTGCGATACCGTCGGCAGAAATGCCCAAACTGTAAAAATATTGCTCTTCTCCTTTCCAGAAACGGAGTGCAATATAGGTAATATCCTCTTGCGTTGCAGAAATGCGATTGGGCTCGTACGCTGCAGGATGCCAACCATGCTTCACCACATCGTGCAGCACGCGTACAGCGCGAAGAATCGTCGTCTTCCCCGAGGCATTGGGACCGTAAATCGCAAGCACGGGACACATTCGAGAATTGGCACTTTTCCCCATCTGTATGAAAGAGAGCAATGGGTGATCTCGATAACCGTTAGGAGCCTTTCCCTCAGCAAAGTCAAGCTTTAGCTGAAGTTCTTTGATGCAAGACAGATTCCGAATTTCAACGCTTTGCAACATAACATTACCCAAATGACAGTGTAGGCGCTTCGCTCATCTTATCAAAATGAACGATTTTTCTGCACATCTACACTGCTAAATGATAATCAAAAGAAGTCGGAGCTATTTGACAGCCCAGGGACGTTAGTACTCAAGCCAATTCGGCGACACACTTGATTTTCTTAAAAAAATCGCGGATAATCGCGTCCTTTCCGTTTGGTACGTGGCGTGCATGCCCGGCGTAAGACCTCTCCTATAGAGGCGGCTGCGCAAGGCCCGCAGGGCGGCCGACAAAATCATTTTCGGAATTTATTTAAATGAAACCCAATATTCACCCCGAGTATCGTCCCGTCGCCTTCGTTGACCTCTCGATCAACAAGACCTTCATCATCTCCTCTGCTGTGCAGACCAAGGAAACCGTTGAAATCGACGGCGTGACCTACCCGCTCTTCAAGCTTGATACCAGCTCGGAAAGCCACCCCTTCTACACCGGCGCTCAGACCCGCATCGTCGAAGCCGGCCGTGTGGAAAAGTTCCGCGCCAAGTACGCTCACGTCACCAAGAGCGCCAAGTAATTCTTCGGCGAATCGTTCCGGAATCGATCAAAGCTCGGTTCCGGTTCTGCGAAGAACGATCAAGCTTGGAATCAAAAAAGCCCCGCTTCGTTCGGGGCTTTTTTGTGTTGTATCCGGTATTTTTCACGAAGACATCCCGGATCGATAAAATAGGTTAATTCAAGTCTCAACGGTCCCACGGATGCTCGACCTTAAGCCAACGCCCCTGAATGTCACGCAAGAAGCCGCACACAAGATGCCGCGGTTTCTTTTGCTTGCCCTTTTGACAATCTTTGTTCTCTCGGGGCTTTTCGGCCGCGACTTATGGTCTTCCGCCGAAAGTCGGCTGCTCGCCGAAGTTGTATCCATCGATTTCACGGACCCTGCAAGCTGGCTCTTTCCCTTTGCCTCCGGTGAAATCATCACCGAACAAGGCCCTTTGCCGGGGTGGATCGGTGCCATCTTCACCACCCTTTTCGGCGGGCTTGTGGGCGAACTGCGGGCCATGCGCCTGTCGTCCATTTTGTGGTTTGCCATCAGTACGTCCTGCATTTGGTACGGAACCTGGTTTTTGGCTCGCCGCCATGAGGCTCAGCCTGTTGAACAAGCATTTGCCCGTCAAGCACAATATCGGGACTTCGGCCGCCTGATGGCCGATGCCGCCACACTCTTTTTCATTTCGATTTTCGGCATCGTCGTCAAACAGCATGAAGCTGTTTTTGAAACGGCAGAACTCGCCTTTTCCTGCGCTGCCTTCTTTGGCTGCTGCTGGGCCCTTACCCGTCCTTACTGGGGTTCTGCGCTCGCTGGTTTTGCTTGCGGCGCCAGCATCCTTTGCTCCAATCTTCTCGTCGGTGCCACCGTTTTGGTCGGCTGTCTGATGTCCCATATCCTGGTGCGCGGCATCGGCGACACGAGTCGAAAGATTTTCACCACGATCGCAGTTGCCTTTGTTACTTTCGGCCTGTGGCCGTTGGTGTCCTATCTTCTTGCGGGGGTCGTCGCAGGCGACTACTTCAATCTGTGGGCGCAGCGCCAGATTCAAATCGTCGGGTTCTTTGACCCGCAGGAAATCCTGTGGTTCATCAAACATTTCATTTGGTATTTGTGCCCGGTCTGGCCGTTTGCATTCTGGGCGATCTGGATGTGGCGCAAGAACTTGACCGTCACGCACATTGCACTGCCGCTGAGCTTTTGCTTTGCCTGGTTCGTCGGCTTCATGCTGTCGTCCGACGTTGCAGCAGAAACGCTTCTTTCGGTCACGATCGCTCCTTTGTGCGTGCTTGCCACTTTCGGTTTGATGGCTTGCAATCGCAGCACCAAAAGCATGCTGGAGCTCTTTTCGGTGGCGGTTTTCACATTGGCGTTGGCAGGCGTCTGGGCTTACTTTATTGCCTGGACATTGGGCTTTCCGCCGAAGATGCACTGGTCGATTCTGCGTTTAACGGCTGACGAATCCGTCTCGCACGCGCACTGGGTCGCTGTGATTCTGGCTGCCGCCTTGCTCGCTTTCTGGCTTTATCTCTGCGTGCGCCGTCTTATGCGTCGTCCGATCCGTTTCTGGACAGGGCCCTGGTTGAGCGCATCCGGCATCACGGTGCTTTGGATCAGCGCCGTGTGTCTGTTCGGACCGGTTATCGACAGCAACCGTACTTTCGCCAACATCGCTCGCGAAATGACTCAGGAACTCAAAACCATGCACTTCGTGTCCGGAACAGACTGTGTGCTGGCGCAGACGCTTCCCTTGAGTGAACGCGCCGCCATCGAGTGGCACTCGGGCGTCACGCTCACGGCTTCCGAAGCAGCCTCCTGTCGCTTCATCATCTCGCATGTTTCGGCCAAGAGACAGGCTAAGAATCCAACGAAGGCGCCGGGCTTTGTGGTATTGAAGTCCTTCCGGCCTCGTTCGGATACGCGCTATCTGCTCGGGCCGGCCGGTCCCGTGCTTATCGAAAAGCAGTTCTAAAAAATAGTTTTGAGAATGTCGGGGCGGTTTGTGCAGATAGCATCCGCCCCGATTTTTATAAGTGCCTTCGCCTCTTCAACATCGTCCACCGTCCAGGCCATCACCCCCAAACCATGTTTATGCGCCGTCTCGATCATCTCGGGAGTGACCAAATCTTTGTGCGGATGAACCGTTCTCGCCTGAATCGCATTCGCTGCTGTAAGCCAATCGCACTCCGGCTCTTCAAACAAAAAGCCGCACGGCGTTTCAGGACTTCTTTTACGTAATTCAACCAAGCACTTTGTGGAAAAGCTTGACACCAAAAGCGGAACGTCCACCTTCGCCTTTCTCAAAAACACCGCGACACGTTCCGCAAGCTCAGCTTCTCGACCGGATACCGGCTTAAGTTCGACATTCATCGCCAATCTCAAGATTGAACATACTTCAACTGCCTCCTGCAGAAAACAAACCAGAGCCGAGTCTTGCTGGGGCTGATGCGGATTTTTTACCCGAAGCAATTTCAGATCGGCAGAAGATAGTTCTCCAACGAAACCGATGCCGTCAATGACGCGCCCAAGCTCTAGATCGTGGCTCAACACGAGTACGCCGTCAGCCGTGAGCTGCACGTCAAACTCCACGGCTCTGCAGCCGAACTCTTTTGCCATCACGAACGCCGTAAGTGTGTTTTCCGGAGCCAAAAATCCCGCTCCGCGGTGCGCAACCAAACTCGGCAATGGCCAGACCGAGCTTTGCAATACAGACACGCCTGCCATTTTTCTGCTCACAAAAGTTCTTTGGTTTTTCGCACAAGATAAAGCGGAATATTGGTTATCGAACCGTCTCTGCGATATCCGCACTTGGAAAAGCGTATTGCCTGTCGAGGTGCGTGCTCGGCAATGTAACGCTTAAACGACGGAGCCGATTTATCTTCACCAGCCTTGACTTCAACCGGGATGATTTCAGTCCCGTTCTGCAGAACAAAGTCGATTTCTCCGCGCTTGTCCGCGTAATAGCGAGGCGCAACGTCAAAAAGACCTTGCACTTGCTGCAAAACATAGTTCTCAGTCAAAGGGCCTTTAAATTGATAGTCGCTTTTGAGCAAAATCGCCGAATTATCGATGCCGGCCATGCACTTCAGAAGTCCTGTGTCGAACAAAAAAAGCTTGAATTGATCCGACTTGTCAAATGCCGGTAGCGGATGCTCAGGCTTAGCCGTGTTGTAGACGCGGTTGAGCATGCCGGCAGAAACCAACCACTCGATGGCTTCCTCAAAATCTCTGGCTCTCGCGCCTTCACGCACGACACCGTACATAAACTTCTCATTGGCTTTGGCGAGCTGAGGCACAATGCTTCGGAAGACCTGCAAAATGCGACCGCTGTTGATTTTTCCGTTGTGCTTGGAGAAGTCATTCTCGTAAATTTCGATCAGTTCGCGTTGAATACGCAGCACTTTGTTCGGGTCCTTGTACTGCTTCCAAGATGCCACACACTCCGGCATACCGCCGATGATCAAATAATGGTTGAATGCTTCCAAAAGGCGTCGGTGAAAAAGTTCCTCGATTGTCTGATCTTTGCGAATGCTCCGATAGTAGACAAAGAGTTCCGGATCAGTGGCTTCCAGAAATTCGTCAAAATACAGCGGGTAGAGATCAAGCAGATTAACCATTCCGACCGGATAAGACTTGGGCTGAGCCAAAAGTGTTCCCAGAAGGCTCCCGGCGGCCATCACGTGATAGTCGTTTGCTTTTTCTTTGAAATATTTGAGCGCGTTAAGTGCTGCCGAACACTCCTGAATCTCGTCAAAAATGATGAGCGTGTCGCGCGGATAAATCTTTTCACCGGCAACCAATGACAACAATTCAACGATACGGTACGGATCTTTGTTCGCTTCGAAAACAGAAGCCAAGTTCACATCTTCGTCGAAATTAAAGTAGGCGACGCTCTTATAGCACTCTGCACCGAACTGCCGCATCAGCCACGTTTTGCCCACCTGACGCGCTCCGCGGATCACCAATGGTTTTCGGTCCGGACTTTCCTTCCAGACTGCCAAATCTTCAAACGCCGCACGCCGCATCGCATTTCTCCTTGATTTTCAAGGAATTTTACTTTGTTTTCCACATTTTTCCAGGATTTTTCGCACGCTTTTCACACATTTTTCCGCGAAAATCCATGCTTTGAAAACACATTTTTCCGCAAAAATGCCATTTCGCCACAGCGCGCGATAAAGTAGCAATGCCACGACTTATCTGAGTCCCATTCCGAACAAAGCAACAACATGGCCAACATTCAAACGATCGACATCCGCGGCGCACGCGTCCACAATCTCAAAGACATCAACGTGTCGGTGCCATTGCACCAAATCGTCGGCATCGCAGGCGTCTCGGGTTCCGGCAAGTCGTCGTTGGCGCTGGGTGTCCTCTATGCCGAAGGTTCGCGTCGTTATCTCGATTCGCTCTCAACCTACACGCGGCGCCGCATGACGATGGCGTCCAAAGCGACCGTCGATGAAGTGTTGCATGTGCCTGCCGCCTTGGCCTTGCGTCAGCGTCCCGGCATTGCCGGCATCCGCAGCACGTTCGGCACCTCGACGGAATTGCTCAACAGCCTGCGCCTGATGTTCTCACGCTTGGCAAGCCACGTTTGTCCCAACGGTCACCATGTGCCGCCCTCCCTTATGGTGGCCGCTGAAAAAGAACTCGTCTGCCCGACCTGCGGAGCACGCTTTTACGGACCTTCGGCCGAAGACCTGTCGTTTAACGGAGCCGGCGCCTGTCCTTCCTGCAGCGGTACCGGCATTGTACGTACGGTGGATCGCAGCACATTGGTTCCGGACGAGAACCTCACCATTGAAGAAGGCGCCGTTGTCGTTTGGGGTTCGCTCATGTGGTCGCTCATGGTCGACGTTTGCCGCGAAATGGGCGTGCGCACGAATGTGCCCTTCAAGGATCTGACCGACAAGGAAAAGAAAATCGTCTTTGAGGGGCCTGCTGAGAAAAAGCACATCCTCTACAAAGGCGGCAAGAATTCCAATCCGGTCGAACTTGACTTCACGTACTTCAACGCGGTCTACACCGTTGAAAATGCGCTCGCCAAAGTCAAGGACGAGTCCGGCATGAAACGCGTGGCGAAATTTCTCAAAGAAGACGCCTGTCCGGACTGCGGCGGTACGCGTCTCTCGGAAAAAGCCCGCGCGCCGATTCTCAACGGCATCAACCTTGCACTGGCCTGCTGTAAACCCTTATCCGAGCTCATCGAATGGGTAAAAACCGTTCCCGCTTCCGTCCCCGACGAAATGCAACCGATGGCGCAGAGTATCTGCGAGTCGTTTTTGGAAAATGCCAAACGCTTGTGCGACCTGGGTTTGAGTTATTTGTCTTTGGATCGCGCAGCCTCCACCCTTTCAACGGGCGAACGTCAGCGCATGCAATTGGCGCGCGCTGTACGCAACCGCACCACCGGTGTCCTCTATGTTCTGGACGAACCCTCCATCGGTCTGCATCCGAGCAACATTGAGGGGCTTCTGGCCGTGATGAAAGATCTGGTCGCCGACGGCAACTCGGTAGTCTTTGTCGATCATGACGTGCAAATACTCTCTGCAGCCGATCATTTGATCGAAATGGGACCGGGCGCGGGTGCTGCAGGCGGCCGACTCATCGCACAAGGCAGCGTAGAGAAACTTGCGCATGATCCGGCATCCTTCATCGGACCGTTTCTGGCAGGAAAAAGCGTTTGCGTTCGCACGCCGATATCTGAGTCCGACGTCTTTTCACTTGGGACCATTGACCTCAAGACCAAAGCAATTCACACGGTCAAGCCTCTGCACGTACAGATTCCCAAAGGGCGGCTTACCGTGGTCACCGGCGTTTCCGGTTCCGGTAAAACCACATTGGTGCTCGAAAGCCTGGTGCCCGCACTTTCGTCGCTCGTCAACAATCGTGCGTTACCCGAGCACGTCAAAAGCATTGAGGCTCCGGGCATTGCCGCGGTCAAGCTCATCGATGCCTCTCCCATCGGCATCAATGTACGCTCCACCGTCGCCACCTATGCCAATGTACACGATGAGCTGCGTAAGGTTTTTGCCAAAACGCAGGACGCCAAAGACCAGGGATTTAAGGCGGGTGATTTTTCTTACAACACCGGCAAACTGCGCTGCTCGACCTGCGACGGCACAGGGGAAGTCAATCTGGACGTTCAATTTCTGCCCGACGTCAACATCGATTGTCCGGATTGCCGCGGCAGCCGCTACAGCCTGTTAGCACACCGTGTGGAGTTCGAAAACAAAAACGGAGAACTTCATACGCTGCCACAGCTGATGGCAATGGACATCAATACGGCGCTGCACGCCTGCGCGGGACTCACCACCGTCTGCCGACGTCTTGAGACACTGGCTTCTCTCGGTCTCGGGTATTTGGCACTCGGAGAAGCCACGCCGAACCTTTCAGGCGGCGAAGCGCAGCGCCTAAAGCTTGCAGGCGAAATGACGCGCGCTCAGAGCGATACGGTCTTCGTCTTTGACGAACCCACGATCGGACTGCACCCGCTTGACGTTGAAACATTGCTTGGCGTCATCAATCGCCTGATTGAAAACGGTGCAACGGTCGTAGTAATCGAACACGACTTGGACGTCATTCGCAACGCCGACTGGATCATTGACATGGGGCCTGAGGGCGGCGAGGCAGGCGGTCGCGTCGTGGCGGCCGGTTCCGTTGCGTCAATTAAGGCTTGCCCGGAGAGTCGTACAGGACATTATGTGTAATCAAGGGCTACGCCACCGGCGTCGCGGAGATATGTTTCCGTCGGCATTTTTACCCATTCCGGCGGATCCTCGTTTTCGCACGCCAGACGCTCGTCAATACCTGATAGACAAAGATCCAGTGCGATAAAGAGACGGCAAAGCGTATCAACCCGAATATCGACTTTGCCGCGTTCGAAGTCGGACACCAGACGCTGCGTTACGCCTGCTTTTTGTGCAAGCTCGCTTTGCGTCATGTCTCTTTCTCGCCGTTTGGCTTTAAGCCACACTGAAACGGCCGGCGGAGTGCGCAGCATCATTGTCGTCCTACTGGAAATTTCCATGGAAAACATACCTGATTCAGGTATTTCAGAAGATCTGCAAATTGGCTCTCTTGCAATTTTCTTTTTGCCCCCTAGATTTTGCTGTCGCTTTTCATCTGGTCAATAACCAAAACAAATACCGACGTAAGCATCAGTCCGATCCCCAAAATTGTCTTGCAGGTCGCTGGCTCATTTAACGCCAAAATTCCCAATAAAGCAGCGCCTAGCGGTTCAGCCAACGCGAGGGTAGCCCCGACTGGGGCACTTGTTGTTTTTAACCCCTCCACCGTAAACGTGAAAGCCAGCGCACAAGTCATAACTCCGAGGGCTATAGCAATGGCAAGACCGTGTAACGTAAACACCCATTGCACGGGAAAGAAGGCAAAAAATGGCAACAACCCGACCCCTACTATGCCAGTTATGATCATCATTGCTTCTTCTGCTGAGTGTTTCTCTGTCAGATGTTTGGACACGGAGATCTCAACGGAATAACAGGCTCCTGCCAATATCGGTAGCAGAACATCTTCAACTTCAAAGTTAGCACTCTCCATCGAATTGACCAGCACCAAACCGATGACGGCTATAACAGTAGAAACCACCCAAGCTTTCCCAGGCAGTTTTTTCTCTTGAAGCGCGTAAATAATGCCGCAAAAAAATGGCGTTACTCCAATAGAAACCACAGTCCCCACAGCAACGCCAACGAGCAGAACAGAGTTAAAAAAACTGATTTGATAAAGCCATAAAGCTAAGGCATAAATCAAGATATAGCGCCAAGACCATCCCCTAAATGAGATTCCTACTCGACGCCATTTAAGAAACAAATAGAGCGAGAACGCCCCCAAAAGCATGCGGCACCCAGCAACGACATACGGTGTCGCTCCCTCCGGCGCTAAAGCTTGCAGAAAACCGCTCGTAGAAAAGCACAAGGCACCAGTCAGGACAAGCAATGGGCCTCGAATCCCTGCCATTGAAATCTGCATGATTTTCAACTCGCTTCATCGAAAAGCCATGCTTCCGGCAAACGTTTCATACGCCTGCCGGAAGCTTCTCCACCCTTTGAAGAAACTAGACCTTGCGGAAGTTCTGATATTTCTTAAAGAGTTCTTCCATCCGATCCGGATCGACAAGGTTCTTTACGTCAAAAAGCTCTTCAACGGCTTCTTCCGGCAACAGACCGCTTCGACGTGCCGCCTCTTTACAGGTAATGTTTTCATCAATAGCGGCATGCGCGATCTTAGTGCCCACTTCATAGCCAAAGAGAGTGCTTACCATTGTTGCCAATGATGTCGACATTTCTGTCATTTCCAGACAATGTTCGCGGTTGGCCGTAATGCCGGATACGCATTTGTCAACAAACACCTTCATGGAACGCGAGAGCAAATCGCAAGATTCGATAAAGCTTTTTACCGGGATGCCAGAACTTGTACCAAGTTCAAGCCAGCCGGAAAGAACCCCCATTACAAGGCCGGTATGGTTTGCACTCACGCGATCAGTGGTCAGGAAAACCATTTCCGGGATAACAGGATTCACCTTGCCCGGCATAATCGAACTACCCGGAGCAACAGCCGGCAGATTGATCTCACCAAACCCCGCACGAGGTCCGGATCCCAGCAAGCGAATATCCCTAGCCGCCTTCCAAACAAGAGTAGCCAGAGCCTGAACATGTGCATGCGCAATCACAAGGCCGTCGGTCGCCATCATGCCATCGAACAAGTCCTCTTCCGTTTCGATGGGACGTCCGCAAACTTCCGTCAGCTTCTCTGCAATCACCGCACGGAACCCCGGCAGACAACTCATCCCTGTGCCAACAGCCGTCCCACCTAGACAAGACTTGTTCCAGTGTTCACGCTCGATTTTGAGCCGTTTTTCCAGACGTCGAGCCGCATGCCCATAGGCACCGAATTCCTGCCCGAGCGTTAAAGGCACCGCATCCTGCAGACACGTGCGCCCCATCTTGATGACATCAGCAAACTCCTCGGCCTTTTTTTCGAAAGCTTCCGCAAAATAACCGGCCGCTTCGATGACCTTACCGAGCTCGTCATACACCACCATTTCCTTAGCTGTCGGAATCAGATCATTTGTCGACTGGCACATGTTTACGTGCGTATTGGGATGAATGGGGCCAGTTTTCGAACCAACCATTAGTTCGTTCGCTCGGTGTGCCACCACCTCGTTGACAATCATATTCGTAGGTGTGCCTGAACCGCGATAGATGTTGACGACAAACTCTCCTTTAAATTTGCCGTCGGCAACTTCTCGCGCAGCCATTTCAATGTACTTGGCCTTCTCAGAATCCAACGCTCCGATTTCGACGTTAGCCCGTGCACATGCAATTTTGCAAAGCGCCACGGCTCGGATATAACTGGGATAGTTATCCAGCGTCAGAGGTCCTACGTCAAAAGCTCGTCGATTCCGTTCACTCACAATGCCGTAGTAAGCATTTTCGGGGAGCTCAAGTTCACCCAAACCGTCATGCTCAATTCTCATACTCATTTGTCTCTCTCCGAATCAGTGCACTTTGCGTAAATTGCCAAATTTGCGGAACATTTCAATCGTTGCTTTACGGTTGGCAAGCTTGTTCACGTCAAAAAGTTCTTCAGCAACTTCCGGATCAATCAACCCTTCGCGCAAAGCTGCCTCCTTGCACGAAATTCCTTCGTTGTACGCCAGATGAGCGATACGCGTTCCTACCGGATAACCGTACAAAGCACTCACCATCGTGGCATTCGAAGTCGACATCTCTGCATTTCGTCGTGCCCGGTCGCGATTGATATCTATTCCCTTCAGGCAAAGATCGGTAAACAGTCGGAATCCTTTTTCGATCAGTTCAAGTGATTCCATGGCCCCCATAAAACTCGCACAGGTACTCGAACACAAATCCAAATCTGATTCGTTGATCGTCAGTGTTGCAACATGCTCATGACTGATCACTTGTTGCATGATTTGCAACAGGAGTTCGGGCATGTAGGGGTTGAGCTTGCCGGGCATGATGGAACTGCCCGGAGCAATTGACGGAAGGATAAATTCACCGATGCCGGTTCGCGGCCCCGAGCTGAAAACATACAAGTCGTTCCCAATTCGCCCGCCTGCACAAGCAATTGCTTTGAGGACACTCAAAAGGAACATCAGGCCGTCGTTATTGGCGGAGCCATCAAAAAGGGCGCTATCCTCGATCACCTCACCATCCATCTTGGCTTGGTGCATTTCGAATCCCACAATCTTGGAAAGATTCTTATAGACAAGTTCGTTGTACCCCGGCAATTCACCCATGCCTGTTCCCAATACCGTTGCACCTAGCACTGCCTCTTGATATTCAGGACGCAACTTTTCCAGACGCATGCGATTTCGCCGCATCATGCAGTGCCATCCACCAAACACCTGACCAAAAGTCATTGGTACGGCATCCTGCATACACGTGCGACCAAGTCGAACATCGTCCTTGAACTGAAGAGCTTTTGCTGCGAGCGCTTCCTCCATGTATTTCACTGCTTCGAGCGTCGAACCGATCATGCGATAGAGCACAATCGCCTCACAGGTCGGATATGTATCGTTGGAAGATTGACACATATTGACATGCGTATTAGGGTGAACCGCATCGTAGCCTTTGTGTCCCGTCAGGATCTCATTGGCTCGATTGGCAAGCACCTCATTGATGTTCATATTGACACCCGTACCATGGCTGCGCCAAACATTGACGGGGAACTGATCCGGGAACTTCCCCGCAATGACTTCGTCACAGGCCTGTGCAATGGCATCAGCCTTATCCGAATCCAAGGCTCCGATTTCCTTGTTGGTAACGGCACAAGCTTTCTTGATTTCTGCCATGGCACGAATCACGTGCGGCAATTCATTGAAAGTGTGATCGGTCACATCGTAATTGGCCGCACACCGTACGGTTTGAATACCGTAGTAAGCATTGTCGGGAACTGGCAATTCGCCTAAGGAATCTTTTTCCATTCTCATGATGGACTACTCCTCATTTAGAAAACGACGGAAGCAAGTACGAAACCGATAACCACAGAACTGATACAGGTCACAAAACCGGGACGCTGATAGCTGTGATTGAGTACCCATTTGCCGATACGAGTCGTACCGGATCGATCAAACGTCAGTGCGCTAATCGCAGAACCCGTGGCAGGGAAGAAGAACAGACCATTTACCGCAGGTGCCATCGCAACAAGAGCACTCACAGGCAATCCAAGTGAAGCACCGATCGGCATTAATGAAGAAGTGGTTGCACCTTGGCTAAGCAGCAAAGCACTCATGCCAAACAGAACAATGCCGAACAACCACGGATACGCCTGTACGGTCGACCCGAGCATGGCAATGAACTCTGCTTTGTGAGCTAAGAAGAACGTATCGGTCATCCAAGCAATGCCGAAAATTGCAATCACGCCCGTCATGCCAGCGGTAAAGACGCCAGACTTGGCGATCTTGCCAGGAGCAACATTGCAGGTAACAACCATGATGAACGACGCCGCGAAAGCGATCATTTCGATGGCATGCGGAATTGATAGCGTGACCAATTTCCCATTGACCTGCCAGCTCGGCATAAGGCTCTTAAAGCTACCGAGCAATACGATCAGAAATACGGCAATGCCAAAAATCGTCACGGAAAGTTTGGCTTCGCGAGTGGGAACGTAAACCGGACGATTGGCCTCGTGCGTTAATTCTCCGCTGGCCAGACGACGCTGAAATTCCGGATCGTCAGCCAATTCACAACCGCGACGATACACACTCAGGGCACCCAACATGCACCCGACAAAAATGGCGGGAATAGCAACGGCCATAATCTGCCCGAGTGTGACACCATGGACAGCCAGAACCCCCAGCAAAGCAGCTGTCGAAGCTGAAACAGGAGACGCTGAAATACCGTGCTGGCTTGCGACCATTGCGATTGACATCGGTCGTTCCACACGAATGTTCGCTTCAAGAGCAACTTCCGAAATCACCGGATACACAGCCATTGCCACATAGCTGGTTCCCGTAAACATCGTAAAAACGAAAGTCACAATCGGCGCCATGATCGTGATGCGATCCGGGTGACTGCGAAGAATTTTTTCGGCTACAGCGACTAAAAGATCAAGACCGCCTGCACACTGCAACGTAGCCGCCATAGCGGAAACAGCCGTGATAATGAGCAGCACATTGACCGGAGGCGAACTCGGTCGTAATCCGAAAATAAAAACAAGCAAGCACAAGCCCACACCACCGGCAAAACCCATGGCAACGCCGTTTTTGCGCGCGCCAATCATGATGCAGGCCAGAATTATCAGAGATTCCAACCAAATCATAGTTTCTCTCCTTTGAGTCGGTATGCAGAATAGTTCACCAACTAAAAGTCACTGAACAACCCTCGCAACTCATCTTGAAGTTAAAAGAGATTTTTCTCTATCAACTTCTTTCGGAGAGAAATCTAATTATTCCCTTATGGAATAAAACAGCGCTATCAGTTACTACTCCCCCTTAACTAGCAGCTGTGTTTTCATCGGAAAAAGAAAAAAATGCAAGCGACCATGGGGCAATAGCCCTAAGCTGTGGCGCAATGTTGTCGCGAATAACGACACTGGCAGCTTCATGGCAGAGATCAACCGTTTTTTTATCTTCGCTCTGTCGGCAAATCATATAAATCCGCCGAACGAGTACCGGCTCCGGCATAGGTAAAGCAATGATTCCCTTGACAAGCTCCTTGAGCTGCATGAACGTCGAAGCGCGACAAATCGTCCAACCGACATTGTTTTTGACGAGTGAAGCCATGACGGTGTTGGAATCAACTTCTATGTAGTTCGGGAGATTGAGGTAGTTAGCCGACAGGTATCTCTCATTTAACCGTCCGCCGCCGCTGGCAAGATACCAGTGCAAAAATGGTTTGCCGCAAGTTTGCAAGTCCTGCCAACTCCAACTTGATCGACTTTGTGCAAGTTCCCGACTCATCATCAGAATGCTGGGTTCTTGAAAAAGAAATCACCGATGCAGTTCACCGAACTCGTTAAATGGGTCGCTTGAGATAATGATGTCCAGTTTATGTTCCAATAACTGCCTCACCAGTTCATTAGACGTGAGCGTTACGTGCGTGATTTGTGAAAAATGCGGTGCCAGCCGAGTAATCATTTCGGGTGCCAGATCAACCGACATTGTTTCAATACTTCCGAATTTGAGTACCGGTTTGACGTAATACTGCACACGAAGTCGGGCGATGGTGTCTGAAATTTTCCCCGCATGATTCTTCATTTCAGAGTACAAAATGCGGGCAGAAGAAGTCGGACGAATCGGACGCTGACTGCGGTCAAACAACGTTATTCCCAGTGACTCTTCCAACTTCGAAATACGCTTGGAGACCGCCGGTTGATTGCAACCAACAATTTGAGCCGTTTTGGAAAAACTTCTGGTTTCGTACAGAAGCAGGAACATTCGAATGTCAAGGTCAAACACCTGATTAAAAATCAAATCCCCCTGGAAGGTGTCCATTTTCCTGCCTCCGCTTTTTGTGCTCACCACTCCAAGATTAGAACACAAATTCCTATTTCGACTCATGCACGGGTTCGCCAACCTTGCGAACCGTTTGTTCTCCCAGTAGCCATTTTCCGGTTTTCAGACGAACCACCGCTAGACTCAACAACGGCAATGCCACGATACCAGCTCCGACATAGGCCACCGGCATGAATCCCGCCGCTTCAGAAACACGACTGCCGATAAAAGCGCCTCCTCCAATGCCGACATTGAAAATACCCGAATATAGAGATGCAGCCACGTCAGCCGCATCGGGAGCGACCGTAAGCAACACCGTCTGAAACGCCAAACAAACGGCCGTCATCGCAGCACCCCAGCAAACGATCAACATCGTCAGGCTCACTGTATTGGCGGCACTCACAACAAGCAAAGCCAACGACGCGCAGACAATCACCATGGCGCCCAGAAGCGTCGTCTCACAATGCTTGTCCACCGTTTTGGAGGCAACGACGGTTCCGATGATGCCCGCAATGCCGAAGACAAAAAGCATCGTGACGATCATGCCTTCGTCCAAACCGCCCGCAGTCGCCAAAATCGGGTTGAGGTACGAATAGGCCGTAAATTGCCCGAGTACCGTCACCACCGTCAGGAGATAGAGCTGCTGCAGACCCGGGCGCTTCAAGATCACAGGCAGACTCTTCAACGACCCTGCGTGTGTGGCTTCACAAACCGGCAGCACGAAGAAAATCGCCACGAACACCAAGGCCGAGCCGATGCCGATAATGAAAAACGACATATGCCATCCAAAGAGATGGCCAAGGTTGGTACCGATCGGAACACCCAACACTGTCGCCACAATCGTGCCGCCCATCACGGCGGCCAACCCAACGGCACGCTTGCCGTGCGGAGCCACACGGGCGGCAAGCGGCGTCATGATCGACCAGAAGATCGAGTGCGTGAGCGCCACGCCGACACGGGCGGCAAAAAGTGTTTCAAAGCTCTCGACCCAGGGCACCACGAAGTGACAAAGCGAAAAGACAAAGAGCAAAACCAACAGCAGTTTGCGCCGTTCAAATCGAGCCGTAACGATTGTGAGCGGCAGCGACATAACGGCCACCACAAACGCGTAACCCGTCAAAATAAGTCCGGTAAAGGGCACGGTCTCATGGAGACTCTTGGCAATATCGGGGAGTAACCCCACGGGCAGGAATTCGCTCGTGTTGAAAACAAAGGCGGCAAAGGCAAGCGCAATGATCGGAAGCCAGGCGCGAAAGCCCGTTTTGTGCAAGACCGGTGTCGACATAATTAACAAAAAAATGCTGTTCAATAGACGCGAAAAGGCTGCAGAACACTGAAAAATTCTGCAGCTCTTTTCAGAATAAAAAACGATCGGGTACGCCTTCAGAGTGCGGCGAAGTTTTCCTTCAACGTAGCTTCAAAACGGGCGAAGTCTTCTGCGTGCGTCGGATTCTTGATCACGTCGTTGGCCATGAAGGTCTTACCGATATTCTTCATGCCGATGAACTGGAAAGCCTTGTGCACGGGCAGCAACACGGCATCAATGCCGACGCCGCCGAAAAATTCCTTGGGATCGACAAAAGCGTTTAACGGCGCATTCCACGTGATGGAAAGCATGTACTTCTTGTCGGTGAGCACACCGCCGCGACCGTAGTTATGCGCTGGATCGGTACGGGTGCGTCCGTCGCCGCCCACGGAAAGACCGGCGCAAAACACTTCATCGATATATTGCTTGACTTGCCAAGGCGTTCCCATCCACCAAGCGGCAAAGGTCAGAATCACCGCATCGGCTGCCTTGAACTTATCGGCTTCCTCCGCCGCTTTCCATTCGGCATCCACGCGCGTGATCACCACGTCGTGCCCCATGGCAGTCAACGTTTTTTGCGCAAGTTCCGCATAGCTGTGATTGAGCGTGCCGCCCACACCGTGAAACGGCACACCGCCGTCAACGATCAGAATTTTTGCCATTTTTGGCTCCCTGTTTTGTTCTCTTAGCCGGAGAAGTCTCCGAACACAATGCGTTTCAATTGCGCGAGCAACCCCGAAAACGTTCCGTCGGATCGTTTTTCCGCACCGGACAAACGGCGTCGACGCACGGTTTCGGTGAGTACGCCCACCACAGTGGCGTCTTCCGGGCTCACCAATCCGATGCTCGCATCGCTTTGCATCAGCGGCATTCCCACCCGTACGGGCAATCCCAGGATATGGTGCGCCAGTTCGGCAATTCCCGGCATGCGCGCCACGCCGCCCGTCAGAACGATGCCCGCCGAAGCCCTCAAGTTCCAACCGTCGGGACTGAGATACGTGCGGGCAATAACTTTAAACATTTCCGTGAGCCGCGACTCAACGGTCATCACAATTTTTTCGCACGAGCAGGAATCGGGCTCGCCGGTCGACTCTCTCATGTAACGTACCGTTTCATAAGCGTCTTCCTGACGCAACGGCCAGTGTCCGTAGGTGAGCTTGATATCTTCGGCGTCGCTCATATTGCAGCCGAGCACCGCCGCAATGTCGCGCTGAATGGTGTTGCCGCCCATGGCCGCAACAGCCGTGAATTCCACTTGCCCCTTTTCCCAACAGGAGATGTCCGTGGTGCCCGCACCGATGTCGAGCACCACGACGCCGAGCTCTTTGTCCGTGGGCGTGAGAACACCCGCTGCGCTTGCCCAGGGCTGCAGTACCAGACCTTCGATATCCAGTCCCGCACGACGGATGCACTTCACCAGATTTTGCACAACACTGTCCGAACCGATCGCCAGATGCACGTGCGCCTTGATGACGCTTCCCACCATGCCGATCGGATCATCGATCATCACGTCGTCGTTGTCTAGCGTATAGCCCTTGACGACATGAGATACCAAGCGATCGTCCTGACTCTGCCCTTCTACCTTGGGGTCAAAGGCCATCGCCAAACGCGTGACGCGCTTGACGGCCGCGCTGTCGACTTCGGCGTCGGGCAACACCAATTGCCCTACCTTATTGATGCTGTGCAGATGCTTGCCCGTCAAGGCCACCGAAACCGTGGTCACTTTACGCCGCGATGTTTGTTCGGCTTCGGCTATGGCCGCACGGATTGATTCCACGGCAAGCTCCACGTCCTGCACACTGCCGTGCTGAATACCGAGCGAAGGCACCTTGCCGAAGCCCAATAGCGTTAACTCTCCTCCCTCGGAAGCGTCGGCCACGGCCACGGCAATCTTTTCCGACCCGATGTCAAGCGCGGCGACGGTTGAACTTTGCTGTACGGTTTCCATTTCGTTATTGGCCTCGAGCTTTCGAAGAACGGGAACGGTTTTTGGTCGACTTGCCGGCAGGTTCGCTTTGTGCAGCAGCGTAGGCTTGCGGCGGCAGCTGTGCGGCAAAAGCGTTTTTATAGCGCGCGTCAATGCGTTCCGGATAAGCCTTGAGCATCGCCACAACGCGATCCATGCTGTCCAACACCTGTCGCAGACGGTTGATCGGTCCGCCTTGCGTCAATGCGCGGCCGAGTTCAATTTCCATCGAATCAAACCGGGAGGACTCAAGCACCACCGACCAACTGCCTCTGAAGGTTACCTTAACGGCTTTGACACGCGCATCTATACGCCGAGCCTCTTCATTAAAGCGCGGCAAATAGCGTACGGCCTGTTCGGCATACTGAGGATCGCCGGAGAACGCCGGCAATTGCAAAAGACGCTCGATGGGCTCGTCGTTACTGACGTACAAAACACCGTCTTCGCTCACCAGACGACCGTCCTCCCAAATCGCCACCGACTGATGCCGTTTGACCTCAATATAAAGTGAGTCAGGCCACAGACGAGACACGTAGGCCGACTTAATCCAGGTGATCCCCTCAACGGCACGCTTTACCGCACCGATATCGGCGGTAAAAATATTTCCAGACAAGGCCTCTTCAACCGTACGGGTCACTTCCTGCAAGCCGCTCGCTTCCACCGGACCTCGCACTTCAATGGTCTTGATTTCCAGAAACGGCGAATACAGAACACCCCAGACGAGGCCTCCCACCACGGCGAGAACCGCAGCCAAGCCGCCAACGCGAACAAGCGATCGGGCCAGCTTCACGCGCCGCCCTCCCGATTAACGGCGAGCCGCGCCGTCGAGCGCGGCATGCGCAGCCAGCCACAGGCAAAGCTTCTGATAATCCATTCCGACGGCACGCGCGGCCATCGGCACGAGGCTGTGCGGCGTCATGCCGGGGCTTGAATTGAATTCCAGCAAAATAAAACTGCCGTCGTCGCGCATCATCGCATCGATACGCCCCCAGCCACGCGCTCCGATTGCCGCAAAGGCCGCTTCGCAAGCAGAAAGCACCTTGTTTGTCACGTCGACGTCAAGTTGTGCCGGGCACTCGTATTTAACAACGTCACCGAAATACTTGTTCTGATAGTCGTAATTGCCTTCGGGCGCCTTGATTTCGATGATCGGCAAAGCCTTGCCGCCCAGCACGGCAATCGTGAGTTCCCGCCCGAACCAACGCTCTTCGACGAGCACCTTGGCATCGAATCGAAGCGCCTCGGTCAGCGCCTGTCGGACTTCGTCAACCGTCGCACCCTTGAGCTTAAAAACCCCCACCGACGAGCCTTCGCCCGAAGGTTTCACAACAATGTCGCCCCCGAGTGTGTCCAGAATCTCCTGAGCCTGATCGGCGCTCGTAGCCACAAACCCTTTGGCAACGGGGATGCCCGACTGCGCCCAGACGCGGCGCGTCGTGTCCTTGTCCATCGTAAGCGCACTGGCAAGCACACCTGCACCCGTGTACGGGATTTGCAGGTATTCCAAAACACCCTGCACGCAGCCGTCTTCACCGAAGCGTCCGTGCAGCGAAATCACCGCTCGATCGTACTGTCCACGCAGCGTCATGAGGTCGGTCTCAGCCGGATCAACCGTATGTGCGTCGCATCCTGCCTCCTGCAGGGCTTTGAGCACGCCCGAGCCACTTGAAAGCGACACCTTGCGTTCACTGCTAAAGCCCCCCATCAACACCGCAATGCGCCCCAAGGACTTGGGATCAATCGTTGCTGCGAAATCCATTCTTTTCTTTCCTTTGCATTAGATGATTTTGCCCGAAAGCACCTGCGGCACGCGCGCCACGTTGCCCGCCCCCATCGTGAGCACCACGTCTCCGTCCTCGACGATTGATCGGACGGCCTGCGGCATTTCCGAGGCGCTGTCGCAAAAGACCAAACCGTCACAACCGTTCAAACGCAACACGCGCGCAAGGTCGCGGCCGCCTGCGCCCGGAATGGGATCTTCACCGGCGGGATACACGTCGGCGAGTACCAAACGGTCCACCTGCGAGAGCACCTTGATGAAGTCTTCAAAACAGTCACGGGTGCGCGTGTAGCGATGCGGCTGGAAAGCCAACACCAAACGCTTTCCGGGCCAAGCGCCGCGTGCGGCGGCAATCGTCGCAGCCATCTCGTGCGGGTGATGGCCGTAGTCGTCGACAAGCGTAAACGTGCCCTTTTCCGGGTGTTCGGGATCAATCGGCACTTCGCCGTACTGAGCAAAGCGACGCCCCACACCCGTGAATTCCGCAAGCGCACGCACAATGGCTTCGTCACTTACGCCCACGAGCGTGGCAATGGCCACAGCTGCCAGCGAATTGACGACATTGTGCATGCCAGGCAAATTCAGAACCACAGGCAAGGGTTCATGGCCTTGTCGCAGAATCGTATAGCGCATGCGAGTGCCTTCGCTTCGCACGTCAATGGCGCGCACTTCGGCTTCCGGATTCAGACCGTAGGCCACCACGCGGCGGCTGATCATCGGCACGATCGATGCGACATTCTTGTCATCGGTGCAAAGCACGGCAACACCGTAAAACGGCAAACGGCCGATAAAGTCAATGAAGGCCTTTTTAAGCCGCACGAAATCGTGCCCGTAGGTATCCATGTGATCCTGGTCGATGTTGGTGACCGCGGCAATCACGGGCGACAAATTCAGAAAACTCGCGTCCGACTCGTCGGCTTCGGCCACAATGTACTCACCCGTGCCCAGTTTGGCGTTGGCGCCGGAACTGTTCAAGCGTCCGCCGATCACGTAAGTGGGGTCGAGCCCTCCGGCGGCAAGCATTGCGGTGGTAAGCGACGTCGTCGTGGTTTTTCCGTGCGTACCCGCAATCGCGATGCCGCGGCGCAACCGCATGAGTTCGGCAAGCATCACCGCTCGCGGCACCACGGGAATGTTGGCCCGGCGCGCCGCCTGCACTTCGGGATTGCCTTCGTGCACAGCCGAAGAAACCACCAGGCAGTCGGCCCCGTCAATGTTTTCCTTGCAGTGTCCCTGATAAATCGTGGCACCCAAATGCTGCAGACGTTCCGTCACGGGACTTTGCGACAAATCCGAGCCGCTGACCGTATAACCGAGATTCAAAAGCACTTCGGCAATGCCGCACATACCCGTGCCGCCGATGCCCACGAAGTGAATGTGCTTGACTACAAACTTCATTTTTCTTTTCTCCGGAAGGCTTTATCGGGCTGCTTCTTCGATCATGTCGCACACGGCGTTGACGGCGTTGGCGCGCGCCAGGCTTCTGGCGTTGTGCGCGAGCTGCAGAATACGGTCGCGCTTTAAGCCCATCAATACGCCAAAGAGATGTTCCTTGGTAAGCTGGGACTGCTCAAGCAAGACAGCCGCGTCGTGACCGGCCATGTAGCGAGCGTTGCCGAGCTGGTGCTGCGTAGTCTTCACGACAAAGGGCACCAAAATGGATGCAACGCCCGCGGCACAGATTTCACTCACGGTCATGGCGCCCGAGCGGCAGATCACCACGTCGCTTTCACGGTAGGCCTTGTCCATATCGTGAATGAATTCCACGACCTCGGCTTGGATACCCAGCTGTTCGTAGCGCGCCTTGACGGCCTCGACATTGCCCTTACCGGTCTGGTGCAACACGATCGGTCGCTTGTCTTCGTCAAACATTGCCAACGCCTCGGGCACCGTTTCATTCAAAACCTTGGCGCCGAGACTGCCGCCGAATACCAAGAGCTTCATCGGTCCGGTACGTTCGCTCAAGCGCTCTTCCGGTGCAGGCAACGCCTCAATTTCGACTCGCACGGGGTTGCCCGTAATGCGCCCTTTCTCGTTGGCGGCGCTGCGAGCACTGCCGGCAAAGCCGCAAGCCACGAGCTTTGCCTTATCGAGCACGATCTTGGAGCTCATCAAAATGTCGGCATCGCAGTTCATCAGCACGATCGGCGTCTTGACGCTGTCGGCCCCCTTGCAAACCGGCACGGCAATGTAGCCGCCGGTGGTAAAAAGCACATCCGGCCGCACCCGAGCAAAAAATTTCTTGGCGGCAAATGTGGACTTCACGAGCTTGACGGCCCCCGAAATCAAACCGCTCAAGCCGCGGCCCCGCATCCCTCGGAAATCAAGACCGGTAAATTCGATGCCGTCTCGCCCGACCAAACCGCTCTCCATGCCGGTCTGCGTACCGATCCACTGAACGTCCCAACCGCGACGGCGCATTTCACGGGCCACTGCCAGTCCGGGCATCACATGACCGCCGGTACCGGCCGCCGCAATCACTAATTTCTTCCCGCTCATTTTTCTTTCACTCGTTTCAACTGAAAATTTCTGTCTCCGAAAGCGTTTTCACTAAACCTTGCCGCCGCGCATGAGGATACGGTTTTCTCGGTCCACTCGCAAAAGCAGACCCACAGCCGCAAGCGTAAAGAGCAGCGACGAGCCGCCGTAGCTCATTAAGGGAAGCGTCAGTCCCTTGGTCGGCAACAGCCCCGTTGCAACGCCCGCATTGATCACCACCTGAATACCGATCCAAATCCCCACGCCTTCGGCCACAAGACCGGAAAAAACGCGATCAAGCTTGATGGCCTGCCGCCCGATGGCAAAGGCGCGGCGCACAAAGCCGTAATAGCCGATGAGAACGGCCGTTACACCCACAAAACCCAGCTCCTCGCCTAATACGGCCAAAATGAAGTCGGTGTGCGCTTCCGGCAGATAATGAAGTTTTTCAACGGATGCTCCCAACCCCACCCCAAGGAGTTCGCCGCGACCGAAAGCAATCAGCGAATGGCTCAGCTGATAGGCCTTGTTAAGGGCATAGTCGCTGCTCCACGGATCGAGATACGCCATCACGCGCTGCACACGCCAGGGCGAGTCGTAGATCATCAGCGCCACCACAACCACCACGGCAATGGAAACCACCACAAAGATGCGCAAATTCAGGCCACCGAGAAAGAGCACGCCCATGGCGATCGCCACGGTCACCATGATGGCGCCCAGGTCAGGCTGCAAACTGATGAGCCCCGCTACCAAACACATCACAAGCGCCATAGGACCAAGGCCTCGGCTGAAGGAATGCATGTAGTCCTGTCGGCGCACGGTAAAGGCGGCGGCGCCGAGCAGAATCGCGAACTTGGCAAATTCGGTGACCTGCAGATTCATGAGCCCCAGATTGATCCAGCGTCTCGAGCCGTTTACCGATTTGCCGACGCCGGGCACAAGCACCAAAACGAGAAAAAGAACGGCTGCAGCCATAAGCCACGGCGCAAGCTTGTACCACACGCGCATCGGCACGCGGCAAACGACGTAGGCCGCGACAATGCCCAATGCAATTGAACTCAGATGGCGCAACAAAAAGTGGTACTGCGTCGTGCTGTAGCGAGGACTGTCGGCAAGTGAGATCGATGCCGAATACACCATCAGTGCGCCCGTCGCCAACAGCGCCAACGTGATAAAGACCACGGCGGGATCGTAGCCGTCGGCTCGCATGCTCGTTGTGCGGCCTCTGAGAACCGGCTCATCGGCCCAAGCGCGATAGACGGGCGCCTGCGGGGTTTCTTTACGAGAAAAAAGCCCCATCAGTCAACCTCCTCAGACTTGCCGGAGACGCTTGCCGCAATCTCTTTGGCTTTAGCTACAAAGCGAGCGCTGCGCTCGGCATAGTTGGCAAACATATCCCAGCTCGCGCAGGCGGGCGAGAGCAACACAACGCCGCCTTTGACAGCGTGGTCGAAAGCCATCTGCACGGCCGCTTCAAAATCGGTGCCGGCCTTTTCAAGACAGATTCCGCTTGAGGCAATGCCCGCTTCGATCTTGTCGGCGTCCCGCCCTATCAGCACGGCATAGTCGGCATAGTCGGCCAAAGCCTGCGCCAAAGGAGAAAAGTCCTGCCCCTTGCCGTCGCCGCCGAGAATGATGCTCACACGGCGGCCGGATTTACCCAGGCCTTCGAGCGCGGCCTTGACGGCGCCGACATTGGTGCCTTTGCTGTCGTCGATGAATTCGATGTCATTGACCGACAGCACGGGCTGCACGCGGTGCGCCTCGCCTTCATAATTTTTGAGAACTTGCAGGGCCGGTCCCAAGGGAAGTCCCACGGCGTCAATCAACGCCAAAGCTGCCAGAGCATTCATGGCGTTGTGGCGCCCCCGGATGCGAAGCGCTTCAACGGGCATCAAAAGTTCTTGCGTGAGCGTCTCGCCAAAAAGGGCCGCTTGTTTTTGTGTTTTCCAGGAAACAGCAGGACGAGGTCGGCGGGCAAGCCACTCGACACCCTCTTCGGTCACAATGCCGTACTCGCCTTCTTTTTCAGGAGCCGAATCACCGAAGGTGACGGACATGGCCGGTTCAAACGCGCGCAAGGTGGCAGCGTCGTCGCGATTGAGCACTCGAACGGTTTTTTCAGAAAAGATTCTGTTTTTCGCGGCTTCGTAAGCGGCCATCGAACCGTGCCAGTCCACATGATCTTCGGTGAGGTTCAAAAAGGCTGCGGCAGTGCAATTCAGGCTCGTTGTGGTCTGCAGCTGAAAACTCGAAAGTTCGAGCACCCACACTTCAGGCAGCGTATTGTCCTGCAAATGACGGTCAAGCTCCATCAGAGCGCTCGGACCGATGTTGCCCGCCACCACGGTAGAGCGACTTGCAGCCGCCATTTTGCTCGTCAAAACGGTCGTGGTCGTTTTTCCGTTGGTGCCGGTGATGCCAATCACGACGGGTTTGTAGGCACGGTATTTTTCCAGACGCTTGAGTTCTCGCGCGAAAAGCTCGATTTCGCCCACAACCTCAGCGCCCTGTTCCCGTGCAGCCGTCACAAGCGCAGCCGCCTTGGAAAATTCGGGCGACAGACCGGGGCTGAGCACCAGAAGATCTATGCCATCGGATAAGAGCGAAACGTTAAAGTCCGAGCAAACGAACTGCGGTTTGGATGCGTCGGTTTCAAACAGCTTCAGACCGGACGGATTGGCGGCTGTATCGACAATCGTGGTCTGCCAGCCGCGGGAATGCAAAAACCGAGCCGCCGCGGCCCCTGACGTGCCGCATCCGAGCACCAACGCCTTACGTCCGTTTTCCAAGCGAATATGCGCCACAGCTTCCTCTCTTTTACACAAACGCGCCGTTGCCCGTGTCGGCCGACGGCGCGTACGCTTGTCTTTAACCGTCTGATTGATCAGCGAATTTTAAGGGTAGACAGACCGATGAGCACCAGGACAAACGTGATGATCCAAAACCGCACCACCACCTGCGTCTCCTTCCAGCCTTTGAGCTCGAAGTGATGGTGAATCGGCGCCATCAGGAAGACACGTTTGCCGTGCGTCAGACGGAAGTAGGTCGTCTGAATCATCACCGAGAGCGTTTCGACCACAAAGATGCCGCCCATGATGGCCAGAACAATTTCCTGACGCGTGATCACCGCGATGGTTCCCAAGGCTCCGCCCAAGGCCAAAGCACCCACGTCGCCCATGAAGACCTGCGCGGGATAGCAGTTAAACCATAAAAACGCGAGTCCGGCTCCCGCGAGCGCCGCGCAAACCACCACGAGTTCGCCCGCACCGCGAATGTATTCAAAATAGAGATACTGCGCGTAGTCGGGGCGCCCCACCACGTAGGCAAAGATGCCCAGTGCAGACCCCACCATCACGCAAGGCAAAATCGCCAGACCGTCCAGACCGTCGGTGAGATTGACCGCATTGGAAGTGCCCACGATCACAATGTAGGTGAAAATCACGAAACCGAAGACGCCGAAGGGAAACGCGATTTGTTTGAAAAACGGCACCGTGAGCCACAGCTTGCCCGGAGAGCTGAACGTAAAGCCGCTTTTGATCCACGCCCAAATGGCCGACCAGACGCCGGCCTCTTCCGGCATCGAAAGTGTGAAGGCCAGATAGACGGCCGCAATCAGACCGATCAAGCTTTGCCAGGCGAATTTTTCACGCGCGCTCATGCCCTCGGGATTGTGATGCACAACCTTGCGATAGTCGTCGGTCCAACCGATTGCACCGTAACCGAGCGTCACGAACAACACCACCCACACGAAGCGATTGGACAGATCCATCCAAAGCAAGGTGGAAATGCCGATCGAAACCAAAATCAGGGCGCCGCCCATCGTCGGCGTGCCGTCTTTGACCAGATGGCTTTTGGGACCGTACCCGCGCACGGCTTGGCCGATTTTCATGGCCTTAAGGCGAGCAATCACCGCCGGTCCTGCGGCAAACCCGATCGCCATGGCGGTAAGCGCGGCCAGCACCGCCCTTAAACTCAAATAGTTGAAGACGGAAAAAAATCGAATGTCTTCGGATAGCCACTGAAAAATATACAAAAGCATCGGGATCAACCTGTGCGGGAATAAAGTCTCTCTAGGCCCCGCTTCGCCTCAAAAAAGTTCGAATTGTACTGCCGCACGTACTTGACAAGCGCAACACGCTAGGCCTTGCCGGGATCTTTCAAAAGACTTTCCACCACGCGATCCAAACGTTGCGAATGGCTTGCTTTTACAAGGACGCTTGCGGGCGTGCGCACCGCTTCGCGTACGGCCCGAAGCAACATGTCCGTGGCTTCGTAGTGGCGGGCGGCCGCTCCGAAGGCCTGCACGGCGTAAACCATATCCGGGCCCGTGGCCAAGAGTTTGTCGATACCCTTTTGTTTGGCATATCGTCCGATTTCGGCGTGAAAGGCCGCATGCTGCTCTCCGGTCTCTGCCATGTCGCCGGCAACAAGCACGCGCGGCGCGGGCTGAGCGGCCAACACGTCGATGGCCGCACGCATACTGTCGGGATTGGCGTTATAAGAGTCGTCAATCAGCAGTGCGCCGCCGGCGAGCTGATGGCGACGACCGCGTCCGGGCAACGCCTCAAAGCGAGCCAAACCGCGCGCCACCGCTTCGGGTGTTACGCCGGCGGCAAGTGCAGCGGCAGCGGCAGCCGCCGCATCGTGCTCGGCATGCTTGCCACCGATGGCAAGCGTCGTTTCAATTCGCATGTTTTTGCCGCTGATCACGACCTTGTCGCCTTCGCGGCGCGTTGTCAGATTGGCCGTGGCGCTTGCACCTTCGCAATAACGCGTGATCCTGCAGCCTCGGGCTCGGGCATAGTCAAGCCACAACGGCAAACAAGGATCTTTCTGCGGCAGCACAACCGTCCCCTTGGCAGACAATGCCACGATCGCAAAAGCGTTTTCGCGGGCCGAGGCCTCGACGCCGTCCAAAAATTCCTGATGCTCGCGCTGCGCATTGGTAATTACCGTTACCGTCGGTCGAATCCAGCTCACGAGTTTAGCCATTTCTCCCGGGTGACTGATCCCCGCTTCGATCACGGCAATCTTCGTTTCGCGATCAAACCGCAACAGCATCATTGGTACGCCGATGTGGTTGTTGTAATTCTTTTCTGTTGCCACAACGCGCGATTCACCGACAAAAGAGCGAAGAATCGAAGCGATCATCTGCGTGGTGGTGGTTTTTCCGTTGCTACCGGCAACGCAAATCACCGGCACGGCAAACTGGCTGCGCCAGGCTCGCGCCAAGGCACCCAATGCCTCTTGAGTATCACGCACAATGATCTGCGGGCAACTTGCCCCCGTGTCGCGCTCGACAACCACGACGCTTGCGCCGTCTCGCGCCGCCTGCGCCGCATAGTCATGTCCGTCGAAGCGCTCACCCTTGAGCGCAACAAAAACACTCCCCTGTCGCACCTGTCGCGAATCGGTGCACACCGGACCCAAATCAGCCCCTGTGGTGTTGCCGAGCGTGCGCACAATGACTCCTGCGAGCGCATGCTCGAGCGTGCTCATTGTCCAAGTGTTCTTTCCAACCATCTTCGTCTTCAGTTTTTCTGTGCCAGACGCGTGTACCTTTCATTAAAGGCTTCGCGCGCCGTTTCCAAATCGTCGAAAGGATGCCGTACGCCGGCGATTTCCTGATAATCCTCGTGCCCCTTGCCGGCAATCAAAATCACGTCGCGATCCTGCGCCGAGCAGATGCTCTCCACAATGGCCGTACGGCGATCAAGTTCCACACGCACCGTGTCTTTGCGTTCGGCAGGCACCCCTGCAGCAATCGCTTGCGCAATGCTCGCCGGTTCTTCCGTTCGCGGATTGTCGCTCGTGATCACACAAGCGTCGGCAAGCCTTGAGGCCACCTCCCCCATGATGGGACGTTTGCCCGTGTCGCGATCGCCGCCGGCGCCGAACACGCAAATCAACTTTCCGCCTCGGCTCTCAGCCGTCTCTCGCAATGCACCGAGCACCTTTTCCAAAGCATCGGGCGTATGCGCGTAATCCACCACCGCAAGCGGCGATTGAGGCCGCGTTACGCTTTGCAGTCTTCCCGCCGGCGCATGCAGCGTTTCGATCGCGCGGCAGATAGCTTCTGCCTCAAACCCGAGACTCAAAGCGGCTCCCGCCGCTTCCAAGAGGTTACTCACGTTAAACCGCCCGAAGACCTGCGTGCGAACCTCATGGTTCTCGTTCTGCCAGCGCAGCGTAAAGCGCATGCCGCTTTCGTCGTGCATGATGTCGCCGGCGGTGAGCATTTCGCAACCCTCGACAACGCAGTCTTCGTACAAACTCGTTGCGATCGTGCGTACGCCACGCTCCAGCGTACGGACAATAAAGCGACGCCCTGCCGCGTCGTCGGCGTTGATAACGGCGGTCTTTAACTGCGGCCAATCAAAAAGCAACGCCTTGGCCTCTTCATAGGCCTGCGTCGTCTTGTGATAATCCAAATGGTCGCGCGTCAGATTCGTAAACACGGCCGTTTCAATTGCCGTGCCGTCAAGTCGATGCCGCACAAGCCCGATGGAGCTCGCCTCCAGAGCAAAGGCTTGAGCGTGCCGTTGCTTGAGTTTTTTAAACGTGAGCTGAAGCGTCGCCGCATCGGGCGTTGTCAGTCCCGCCTCTTCAATCTGTTTGCCGTTGAGAAAAGTGCCGACGGTTCCGATGGCGGCCGTACTCATGCCCAAACGCGAAAGCAGTGCCGCCACCCAATGGCTGGTGCTCGTTTTACCGTTGGTACCCGTGATGGCAATGCCGTGCATGGCCTTTGAGGGCTCTCCGTAGTAAAGCGAAGCAATCGGGCCCAACTGACCGTGCAAGTCAGGCACTTCGGCATAAGGAAGTCCGGCGCATTTGCTCTGCGCATCTTCTCTTTTTTCGCACACGATGCAGCTCGCACGCCGCGCGACCGCCACAGGAACAAAACTCAAACCGTCGGCCTTGGCTCCTTTGAGAGCCACGAACACGTCGCCCGGCTCAAGCTTTCTCGAGTCCAGACAAAGGCGCACCTCGTCACCCGCCGTGTAGTGAAGCCACTGCGCACAGGACGGCGCCGATACACACTCAGTCATTTCTCTGGCCTCGTACCAAAATGCCCGGCGCGGCACCAAAACCTGCCGCATCCGGATGCACGCCGATCAAACGAAGGGCACCTGCCGTCACTTCGTTAAAGACAGGAGCAGCCACGGCGCCGCCGTAGTAGCTGCCGCGCGTGGGTTCGTCAAACATCACCGCCACGATAAGCCGCGGCTGACCGGCCGGCGCCATACCCACGAAACTGGCGACGTACTTGTCAACGTACTGACCGTTTTCAATTTTGTTTGCCGTACCGGTTTTGCCCGCTACGGTATAACCCTGCACATTGACGCGTCGGGCAGTGCCGGCCTGGACGGTTTCAGCCATCATGGCGCGCATTTGCCGCGCGACTTCCGGTCGGAAAATCTGTGTGCCCACCGCTTCCTTGCTGGTGCGACGGAACGTTAGATCAATCACGTCGCCGTTGCGCGCAAGCGCCGTGTAAGCACGAACCAGCTGCATGAGCGAAACCGAAATGCCGTGGCCGTAGCTGATGGTGGCCTGCTCAATCGGGCGCCAGCTCTTGGCAGGACGCAGTCGACCGCCTGTGGCGCCGGGAAAGCCCGTTTGCGGCGGCGTACCAAAGCCCAAATCGTTGTACATCTGCCAGAGCGTCTGCGGCTGCATTTCAAGCGCAATCTTCGATGTGCCGATGTTGGAGGACTTGGAGACAACTTGACTTACCGTGATCATGCCGAAATCGTGCGTATCGCCGATCGTTCTGTCACCGATCGTGAGTTTTCCGGGAGCCGTTTGCACCAGCGTATCGGGGCGCACGATCCCAAGGTCAAGCGCCTTGGCAATCGCAAAGGGTTTCATCGTGGAGCCGGGCTCAAACGTGTCGGTCAGTACGCGGTTGCGGATATTTTCCATGCGCACAAAACGCCGAGCATTGGGGTCGTACGTCGGCCAATTGCTCATCGCAAGAATTTCACCGGTTCGCACATCCACGACAACCACGGCACCGGCTTTGGCCTGATGGCGCTCAACCGCGTTTTGAAGCGCTTTGTGGGCAATAAACTGCAGTCGCGAATCAATCGAGAGCACCACATCGGTGCCGACTTCACCCTCTTTGACCCAGACGTCTTCGACAATACGGCCCAAACGGTCACGAATGACACGACGGGACCCCTGCTTGCCGGAAAGGATTTCGTTGTTGGCAAGCTCCACCCCTTCTCGACCGTTGTTGTCCGAGTCGGTGAAGCCCACCACGTGCGCCGAAATCGGACCGTCGGGATAGTTGCGCCGCACCTCGTTGTTGACGTGAATGCCGGGCAATTGCAGGGCGCGCACCGCTTCTCCCTTTTCCACTTCGATCTGACGGTCGATGTAAACGAAGCTCTTATTCTTGCGGGCTTCAATGCGCCCGCGAATCTCGGCTCCGGACTCTCCCAAGAGAGCTCCCAGCTGATCGAACTGCGCTGCCGTGAGTTTTAAAGCTTCCTCGGGTTCGGCCCACACACTGCGCGCCGGAATGGTCGAAGCAAGGACCACGCCGTTGCGATCGAAAATTTGACCGCGCTGCGCAGGCACCGGAAGCGTGCGGGCGTAACGCGCTTCGCCTTGCTTTTGCAAAAAGGCCGTCGAGATGCCGCACTGCAGCCAGAACGCTTTGCCGAGCACCGCAACCAGGCCGATAAAAAAGAGACAAAAGACCACCTTGCTTCTCGTGGCGGAAATTTCCGCACTGAGCAAAGCTTCTTCGCCGCTGTCCGTTCGGCGCTTCTTCGGCGACGTGTCTTCGCGCCAGAAGGCAACCGCCTTCTCGCAAACGGCCGATCGAATCCGTTCAAAGAACCCTGAAGGCGTCATTTGCGCACCTCCATGTGTTCCTTTAAAAGCACCTGCGGCTCGACTTCAAACAAAACCGTGTTGTTGACGTCGGCGGCGATAAACCCCATCTCACCCGCACGGCGCGAAACGGCCGCCGGCAGCGCCGCCTTGGAAAGATCAAGCGCCAACTGGCTTGAATCGTCGGCCAGTTTGCGCGCAACATCGTTGGCGCGCTCAATTTCAACAAAAAGCAGACGAACGCGGTATTGCGTGGTCACCAATGCGCCGGCACTCAATATCAGCACAATCGCGGACAAAAGTGCGGCAATGAAAAGAAACCGCTCGGAAACAAACGCAAGCGTATGCGGACGGTTCATCGACGTCCTCCTTTGCGTTGATCCGTTTCGGAACATTCCTGCCAGTCGGCCTCGGTACGAAGCGCGGTTCGCAACACGGCGCTGCGGGCACGCGGATTGGCTTCACACTCTTGGTCGGAAGGCTTGATGCGTCGCAGATCGGTCCAAAGCGGCGGCGCAAAAGCGTCCGCCGGCAGCGCAATGCGTGCGTCAACGGCTTTGTCGGGATGGGCACCCGCGTCCAGAAAGCGCTTGACGATCCGGTCTTCGAGCGAATGGAAACTAATGACTGCAAGGACGCCGTCGCAAGCAAGCAGACTGCCTGCGGCCGAGAGCGCGCGTTTTAGTTCGTCGAGCTCACCGTTGACCTGAATGCGAATCGCCTGGAAACTGCGCGTGGCAGGATGCTGCGCCGAGTCATTTTTGTTTTTCGGCACCGTACGGGCAATCAGATCGGCCAACTGAGCCGTGCGCTCAATGGGTGTTTCTTCACGCACGCGACAGATGGCTCGCGCAATTTTTCCGGCAAAACGCTCTTCGCCGTAATCGCGCAGCACGCGGGCAATGTCTGATTCAGAAGCTTGGGCAAGCCACTGTGCCGCCGTCAAACCGCACGTCGTATCCATGCGCATGTCAAGCGGTCCGTCCATACGGAAAGAAAACCCTCGGTCGGCTTCGTCAATCTGAGGACTTGAAACGCCAATGTCCATCAAGATGCCGTTGACCTGCGAGATGCCCAATGCCGCCAACTGTTCCTTCATTTCGGAAAAGGGCGCGTGCACGATCGAAAAGCGGGGATCGGTGATCGCGGCAGCCGATTTGATCGCTTCAGGGTCACGATCAAACGCAATGAGGCGCGCATCCGGGGCGATGCGGGCAAGAACGGCACGGCTGTGCCCGCCGCGGCCGAAAGTGGCGTCGATGAAAATACCGTTGCGTGCGCGGCTGACTTCGTCGGCCGCTTCCGTCAGAAGAACCGTGCGATGAAGTGCTTGAGAATCGGTCATTTCGTCCATGTTTCCTTATCCTCAAGCGTTAAAACTGAAAGTCGCCAGCAGCCGCTTCAAAGCCCGCTGCCGCCGCTTCTTCCTCGAGTTTTGCCAGACGCTTGGCGTCCCAAAGTTCGAAGTGCTCGCCCATGCCGACGAGAGCCACTTCCTTTTCCAAACCCGCAAGGGTGCGCAGGTCAGCCGGAATCAGCACGCGTCCGGCTTTATCGATCGTAAGATCCACGGCACTGCCCAGCACGATGCGTTGCAGAAAACGTGCGCTGTAAGGCAAAGCCGCAATCGCTTCGCGCTTCTTTTCCCAGCGGTTACGGGGATAAATGAGAAGGCAGCCGTCGGGGTGACGAGTCACTGTCACTTCGAGCGCGCACGACAACGCCAGAGCCTCGCGGTGACGACTCGGCATCGTCATGCGGCCCTTGGCATCGAGCGACAGTAATGAAGTCCCCTGAAACACGGCGCAAACCTGTACAAAAACGCACGAAAATCGTGCGCGACAAGACCGCGTTCGGCAAAATATTCAAGCAAATCAGACGCTTAAAGACCGATGCGGCCGACGGCGGGAAAAATCCCCACTTTTTCCCACTCTTTCACACCGACACTCTAGCACAACGGCGCCGTTTTCGAAGTTTCCCCGCCGGTCAAAATGACATCAAAGTCCTTGTTTTCGCTTTTGTTTTTCGGAGTCGAGATTCCGAAACATCAGAACAGATCCGCCGCGCGAACGGTTTTCAAATATCGACGCACCGACAGCGTTTCCGGGTAAATGGTCTGCACATCATTCCAAAAGTCGGAAGAATGATCGAAATGCCGCAGGTGGACAAGCTCGTGCACGATGACATAGTCCAATGCCGCCGCAGGTAAACAGACCAAACGCCAAGAAAGCCGTACCGCACCTTGTCGCGTGCAGCTGCCCCACTGCTTTTTGGCATTGCTGATACTGACTTTCTTCGGATGCAGACCTGTTTTGTCCGCCCAAAAGGAGATGCGCTCGGACAAGCGTTCCGCAAAACGCTCTTTGAGCCACTTCTGCACAACGGCTGCAATTTCCTCGGCAGAAGCTGTAGCCTCAGCACGGACAAGTAGCTCATCGGTATGAACGGATCGTTGCGTATGAGCGATGTTCGGGTCACAGCGCAGCGTAAGAACTTTTCCTTCATAAGCTACACGTCCGCCGTCGCAAAGACAAGCGCTGAGCGGATTGGCGTTGCGGCGGCTTTCGAGCTGCGCTTTTTGCGTGCACATCCAAAAAGCGACTTTTTCCAGATTCTCCTCAATGAATCGAGCAAGGGCCCGTTGACTGACGCGCGTCGGGCACGAGACCCGCACGCGTCCTTCGCGCACCGAGACTCGCAGATATTTGAAGCGTCCGCGCACCACATTGTCCCAGCAACTGCGGCGCGCGAGTTCCAACGCCTCTTCGCAACGCTCAAGCGGCTTCGACTGTTGCATGTCGATTACTTGTCGGCGCCGGACTCAAATCGCTCGATTTCGGATTCGATCCAGGTGCGCACCTCTTCGTTGAGTTCGTGTGCGCTCTTGCCCTCTGTGGCTATGACCGGGCCGACGCTTACCGTGATCAACCCCGGATACTTGGCAATGCTGTTGCGCGGCCAGCAACGGCCGGAATTGAGTGCCACGGGAACCACGCTGGCTCCGACGGATATCGCAAAGCGAGCACCTCCCGTTTTGTAGACCGTATTTTTATCACCCGGTTTGGTACGCGTTCCTTCCGGAAACAAAAGCACCCACCAACCGCGTTTGACAAAAGCGCGTCCGCGTTCCAAAAAGAGCTGATAGGCGCTGCGGCCCTCCTTGCGATCAATGGCAATCATGCGCATGCTCTTTAGGGCCCAGCCGAAGAAAGGAATCATGTGCAGACTTTTTTTGTACACAAAGCCGGCAGGATTACCGAGAATAAGCGGCAAAAAGAGCGTCTCCCACGCCGACTGGTGTTTGCTCAGAACCACCACAGGAGTCTCGGACGATTTGGGCAAATTCTCCAAACCGATGACGCGATAGTTCACGCCGCAGATCACGCGCAGAGAATTGACCATCAGGCGGCACCAGACCAGAGCCACCTTTTCATACCGAAACTCGGCGCCGGCAAAGGGCCACAGCAACAGCACCGTTGTGGCCGCCGGAATCAGCGTGAGTGAAAACCAAAGGTAAAAGATCCAGCCGCGAAGCGTATGCATGGAGTTGTCCTACAAAAGATTGGGCCTTTGACGACAAAACCGGCAGCGCCTTCCTTCAGCAGGGAGGCCCTCTGCCGGTTTCGCTCGCTCTTTTGAGTCAGAGCCTCATCAGATGGCTAGACGAGAGAGCTCAGCCACACGGTTCATCAACGCGTACAAACGCTTCAGAAGCGCCAGACGGTTCAAGCGCAACTTCTCGTCTTCGCTGTTGACCATCACGTCGGCAAAGAAGGCGTCGACGGGATCCTTCAAAGGCGTCAGCGTGGCCAGCATGCCTTCGTACTCGCCCTTTTCAAAGAAGAGCTTGGCAATCGGCTCATGATCGCCCAACACGTCATAGAGCTTCTTTTCGGCTTCTTCGACCAGAAGTGCGTCGTCAACTTCCCCTGTCTGCACATCGGCCGACTTCTTGAGGATATTGGCAATGCGCTTGTTGGCGGCAGCCAAACTGGCCGACTCGGGCAACTGCATGAACTTGTGCACGGCAGCAAGCTTCTTGGGCGTCTGAGCCAAATCCGTGTCGTGCTTGGCGAGCACCGCATCGACTTCCTGCGCGCTGTAACCGGCTTCGCGCATCATCACGCGCAAGCGATCGAAGAAGAAGTGCGTCAGCGCTTCGGAAGCATCGGTCACGCCTTCAACCTTCGTTTCGACGGCAAAGGCGATTGCCACGAGTTCGTCAAGCTTCACCGTAAGGTTCTTTTCGATGAGCATGCGAAGAACGCCCAAGGCGTGGCGACGCAGCGCAAACGGATCCTTGTCGCCGGTGGGCATCTGGCCGATGCCGAACATACCGGTCAAGGTTTCGAGCTTGTCGGCAATGGCAAGCGCCGTTGCCACCGGACCGTCGGGAAGTTTGTCACCGGCAAAGCGCGGCAGATAATGCTGCGAAATGGCCTGTGCCACTTCCTCGGCTTCGCCGTCGTGACGGGCGTAGTACTCGCCCATAATGCCCTGCAGTTCGGGGAATTCGCCCACCATGAGCGTACGAAGGTCAGCCTTGGCTAGTTCGGCCGCACGTTCGGCCTTCACAGCATCGGCACCGATTTTCTCGGCAACGGCGTGAGCAATGGCTTTGACGCGCAACATACGTTCGCCCTGGCTGCCGAGCTTGTTATGGTACACCACATGAGACAAGCCGGGAACGCGGCTTTCCAACGTTGTCTGGCAATCCTGCGTGTAGAAGAATTCGGCGTCGGCCAAACGAGCGCGCACCACGCGGGCGTTGCCGGCCACGATCTCCTTGCCGCCGTCGGTAGCATGAATGTGCGACACCAGGCAGAAGCGATTCATGAGCTTACCCTGCGCGTCACGCATCGGGAAGTACTTCTGATTGGTCTGCATCGTCAGAATCAAGCATTCTTCCGGTACAGCCAGGAACTTTTCTTCGAATTCGGAAATGTAGATCACGGGCCATTCGGTGAGCGAATTGGCTTCATCGATCAGATCTTCGGGCGCAATAAGCGTGCCGCCGGCCTTCTCTGCCGCTTCGTGCAGAAGCGTCACAAGCATCTCGCGGCGTTTGGCGTAATCGGCCATCACGTGGCCCGTTTCGCGCATCGTTTCTTCGTAGGCGTCAGCCGAAGCGATTTCAATTTCACCGGCGCTTTCAAAGCGATGTCCCATCGTGGTGCGGCCGGCCTTCAGACCGAACATTTCGACGTCCACAATGTCTTCGCCGTAGAGCGCAACGAGGTGCTTGACGGGACGTACGAACTGCACGGTCGTCACGCCGTCGGCAAGCTGGTAGTTCATCACCTTCGGAATCGGCAATGCCTTGACGGCATCTTCAAGGGCCTTTTGCAAAGCATCCTTAACGGTCACACCGGCGCGAACGCCCGTATAGACCAATTGCTCGTTCTTGCCGTCATTGACGCGCTTGAGTTCAGAGACATCCGCCGTGATGCCCAAGGCGGCCATCTTCTTCGTCAAAGCAGCCGTGGGCTTGCCTTCGGCGTCAAGCCCCACGCGTACCGGTACGAGACGCTGTTCAAACGCCTTGTCAGGACTCTTTTCGAGCACTTCGGTGATCAGAACACCCATGCGGCGGGGGGCGCCGTAAGCCTTGACCGTACTCGTCTCGGTGAGCATCGATTGCGCAACCAGCGACTTGTGAACGCCGGCGGCAAAGGCTTCGGACAACTTTTTCAGAGCCTTCGGCGGGAGCTCTTCGGTTTGCAGTTCAACAAATAAGCTCTTCATTTTTTATCTTCTCTCGCGACAAACTGGTAAATGGACTTATGCCTTGAGCATCGGGAAGCCCAGGCGTTCGCGCGAGTCGTAGTAGCTCTGCGCCACAGCGCGACTGAAGTTGCGAATACGGGCGATGTAGGCGGCGCGTTCGGTCACCGAAATGGCGCCGCGAGCGTCCAGAAGGTTAAACGTGTGGCCGGCCTTCAAAACCATTTCATAAGCCGGAAGCGCCAGTCCAAGCTCCATCAAGCGCTTGGCTTCGCTTTCAAAGTAGTCAAACTGCTTGAAGAGTTTTTCGGGGTCGCTTGCTTCGAAGTTGTACTTACTCTGCTCGACTTCGTTCTGATGGAAAACGTCGCCATAGGTCAGCGTATGCTCCTGGCCGAGACCGTCCTTCCACTTGGTGTAGATCAGGTCGAACACGTTGTCGCATTTTTGCAGGTACATCGTCAGACGTTCCAGACCATAGGTGATTTCACCCGTGATCGGCTTGCATTCCAGGCCACCCACCTGCTGGAAGTAGGTAAACTGCGTCACCTCCATACCGTTCATCCAGATTTCCCAACCCAGACCCCAGGCGCCAAGCGTCGGGTTTTCCCAGTTGTCTTCCACGAAGCGGATGTCGTTGACGGACGTGTCGATCCCCAAAGCACGAAGGCTCCCGAGGTACAAATCCACGATATTCACGGGCGAAGGCTTCAACACCACCTGATACTGATGGTGTTGATGCAAACGGTTGGGATTTTCACCGTAGCGGGCGTCCTTCGGGCGACGAGACGGCTGCACATAGGCAGCACGCCACGGTTCCGGACCGAGTGCACGCAGGAAGGTGGCCGTATGCGAGGTGCCGGCACCGACTTCGATATCAATCGGCTGCAGCAAAGCGCAGCCCTGTTTGTTCCAATACTCCTGCAGGCGCAGGATCACTTCCTGAAAGGTAATCATGGTTTTTATGAATAAATGCGCCCGGTCTCAATATGAGCTCAGTACGGGAGCGCTTGGACAAAATAATTTGGCAATTTTAGTCCATTGGACGAAAGGATGCTTTTACCAAGAAATCAAACACTATCTGTTACGTGTCCTAGGCACAAATAAGTTGTCTTTGTCTATTATCGACTCATGCAAACCAGTCTCCTGACTTTTACCGATTCCGTCGGGATCGTTGCCTTTGCTCTTTCCGGCCTTTTTGCCGTCAAAGGCAAGAAAATCGATCCGGTAGGCGTTTTCGTCGTCGTTTTCGTCACGGCTTTCGGCGGCGGCATCGTGCGCGACCTTGTCATCGGCAACCGTCCCATGTACTGGATTGTCAATCAGGAATATGTGTGGGCGACGCTTGCCTTGTCCTTTTTCGCACCGGTCATCGTCCGACTTTTTCAAGACAAGCTGCATCAAACCATCCTCGTGTGGCTTGATGCGGTCGGGTTGGGGTTTTTCACCGCGGGCGGCACATCGCTCTCAGTCACTTACGATCTTCCTTATCTTCCGGCCGTACTGATGGGCGTGTGTACAGGCGTCTTCGGAGGTTTGTTGCGAGACGTTTTTCTCAATCGTCTGCCGATGGTGATGTCCGACCAACTGCCCTATGCATCGGCTGCATTTGTCGGAGCTTGGCTCTACATCGGATTGCACGTCGCCGGCGTTTCAGAATTCGTTGCGTTGATGACAGCCACGTTTTTCATCGTGGGCGTACGCATGCTGTGCTGGTACAAAGGCTGGAGAATCGTCCGCTACGAAGAACCAAGAGAAAAAGCACGGTCGTCGAAAAAACAAAACGAACCGCGCATGTAGAAAACAATCTCAAGACACAAGGCTAATTTTGTCGTTAGGCTTGCTGTCGACGGACAACACGAAAGGCAAGCGTCAAGCAGCTGGCCAATAGCACCACCAGAAGACCGATCAGCGGCCAATGTCCGTACCGAACAAAAGGCGTCGGAGATCCCGTGGCCGTCACCACCGTCATATCCAGATTCTGAACGCCCTTGGACGCCAATCGATGCGTCTTGCCGTCCGGTCCGATTAATGCCGAGTGTGCGTTTTGCACCGCCTGAATAAGCGGACGCGCCGTTTCCCGAGCTCGCATGGCACTCATCGCCGTAAATTGCGGAAAAACCGCGTCGGTAAACCATCCCAGATTCGCCGTATTGAGAATGAAACCGGGATTGGCTTTGTCCCAGGCATGCCTCAGTTCTTCGCCGAACATATTCTCGTAACAAATACCACCGGCAGCCTGGATTCCGGCCACATTAAACGGATCGCCTCCCACAGGACCTCTGAGCTGATCTGCCATCGGAATGCCCAACGCATCCACAAACCAGCGAAATCCCGTCGGAACAAATTCGCCGAAAGGCACCAAGTGGTGCTTGCGATAAATGAGGCTTGCCGGTCGATGGTTGCTCTCTGCCATCCACATGGCGTTGTAGTAGCGTCCCGGGCCCTCTCGAAAGAAAGCATTGAAGACGACAGCCGCCCCTGTTTTCTCGGCGACGTCCACCGCAGCCAGAGCCGCACTGTCAAGACCGTCTCTCAGGGGAGTGACAATCGTGCTTTCCGGCCAAACAATCAGGTCCAGCGGCTTTCCCACTGCGGAACGATTGCTCATTGCTACGGCGCGATCAATACGAGCCGCGGCCTCTGCGGGTCGATAGGCCATCGTAACCGGCAAATCCGGCTGCACAAGGCGCACTTCCAACTTGGGACCGCGTTCGCTGTAGGTCACATCGTTGAGTGCCAGCGTCACCAAAGCCAGGGCGCCAATCGCAATGGCGTCCAGCGTTTTGAGCCACGGCTTTTTATCTTCGGCGGGAAACAACAGCTCCACGGCCAAACCCACCGTCAGAACCACAACAAACCCCACTCCATAGACGCCGGCAAGCGGTGCCCATGCTCCGAAAAAGTCTGTCGAGTAGGCGTACCCGATGGAAAGCCATCCGAAACCGGCGGGCTCTACGCCTCGCAGGAGCTCAAAAACGCTCCAAAGCGTCGGCAACAGCACAATGAGCTTGAGTCGGCGAGAAATCGGAAAAGCTCGCGCGAGCCCCGTTACGGCGCCGATAAAAAGAGCCAGGACGCCCGCCAAAAGCACAATGGCGGCAACAGACAAAACCGCCGGAAGCTGCCCGTGATCGTGCAAAGAGCCGTAGCACCAGCGCAGACCAATGGAGAAAAAAGCAAGCCCCCACAGCCAACCGACGCCAAACCCCTCTTTTTTCGTTTCCGTTCGCACGGTCACTAAAAACAGCACAGCCAGCGACACGAGCAGAAACCAGTTGGCTGCTGCAACGGAGAACGCAACACTGCCCAAAGCCCCGGCAAGAGTTGCCGCTACCAAGCGCAGTGCAATTCCTGCCCGGCCCGTCGTTACTCTTTCAATAAAACTCATGCAGCCGTCTCGTTCGGTTGCGCGTCTTTTTCCTCAACGCGGGTCGCAGAGACCAGACGTTCAACCAAGAACAGATGAGCCTGACGCTCATCGGCCGTGAGAACTTTGAAACGGAACCCGTCGATTTCCACACTCTCGCCGCGATGCGGAACGTGCTCCAGTCGATCCGTCACCAGGCCGCCCACGGTTTCGCAATGCTGGTCTTCCAAATGAACGTTGAAGAACTCATTGAATTGATCCAAATACGTCTCGGCCTTCACACGCCAACGTTCGTTATCCACCGGGGTAATGTTGTCCTTGCCCAGATTGATGTTGTCGAATTCGTCGGCAATCTCGCCCACGATCTGTTCAATGACATCTTCAATGGTGATCAAACCGGACACGGAACCGAACTCGTCAATCACCAACGCCATGTGGTTGCGCGTGATGCGAAAATCACGGAGCACCACATTCAGAGGCTGCGTTTCAGGAATAAAACGTGCGGGACGCAGGTGAGCCCGAACATCATAAGTCGGATCGACAAACAAACGAAGCAGATCCTTGGCGTGTAAAACACCTTTGACTTCGTCCAAGTCGCCTTCGATCACGGGAAAGCGAGAGTGGCCGCGGTTGATCACCTTGGGAAGCCACACTTCGCGCGGTTCTTCCAAATCCACGGCTTCGATCTGAGCGCGGGGAACCATCAGATCGGACGCACACAAGTGGCCGACCTTCAGTGCGCCTTCCATCATGGTCAGCGCTTCGGTGTCGATGATTTTCTGCCCGTGAGCACGCTTGAGGGTTTTGGAAAATTCCTCAGCCGTCGTCGGTTCTTTCTTAAAGAGGGAACGCAGCTTTTCAAAAAAACTGTGTTCTTCGGAGGGTGTTGTTTCTTCTGTTTGTGGTTGGTCTTGCATACTAGCCGGCAGCAATTGGATTTGCGCCGGTTACTTGATTGACATATTTGTTGAGGATAGCAAAATCAGAACGTTAGCGAAAGTAGAGATTGCGGCAAACCAACCTCCAAAAATTCCGCGCACCTCTCAAAACCCAGGTGCAAAGAGACGGAAGACCGGGAAAACAGCCTCTCCTTGCGCAAATACGGAAATGACTAGAATGAAGGCTGAGATTCCCGACTCCATATTTGTTGAGAGTAACGAATCGATTCGAACTGAGTCTTTTAGTGCGCCTTCTTCTGCCTTTTTGATAACGTGATTCACATTTTTTCATCCGGCATCAAACGCCTGCCGCATCTCGAAGCTTTCCTGGCTCCGGAATACGAAACATACAAAGACTCAAACGCCGTTGTCGGCTGGGGAAAAAAGGAGACGGCTAAAAAAGCCATCTCCTACGCCAAAGAGCATCATCTTCCCTACATTGCCTTGGAAGACGGTTTTTTGCGCTCCGTCGGATTGGGCGTTAAAAACGCACCTCCGCTTTCCATTTTGGTGGATCCCGTCGGGGTCTACTACGATGCGTCTTCGGCAAGCTGCATTGAGGCGGACTGTGATCATTACGAAGAATGGTTGACGCCGGAACTTGCAACCCGAGCTCAATCAGCCATTGAGCGCATCGTGTCGTCGGATTTTTCCAAGTACAACTGCACTCCCTTGTGTCCGAGTGATTGGCCGGGACCGGACAACGGCACCGTCAAGGGCCCGTATGTTCTCTGCATCGACCAAACCCAAGGAGACGCCAGCGTCCGACTCGGAGCGGCTGATGCCGAAAGCTTCAAACGGATGCTCGAAGATGCGGTCAACGACAATCCTCAGGCAACCGTCCTGATCAAAACCCATCCGGATGTATTGGCAGGAGCCAAAAAGGGTTACCTCACGCAAGCGCTCGAGGCCATCGACTGGACCGGAAGAAGAAAACCCGTTGTCCTTACGGAAGCTTTTGCCCCCATCGGTCTCATCAAACATTGCCAAGCCGTCTACGTCGTCACCAGTCAAACGGGCTTTGAATCACTGATGGCCGGATGCAAGACTGTGGTCTACGGCGTGCCTTTTTATGCAGGCTGGGGGCTGACGATTGACCGCGGGCAGGTGCCGTCGCGTCGCCGCAAGGGCGTGCCTTTGACGGCTCTTTTTGCGGCGGCGTATCTTCGTGCTGCACGTTATGTCAGCCCGGTCTCCGGAAAACCGATCACGCTGGAAGAGGCGTTGGATTTTCTGGAAGATGCTCGTCACTGTGAAATCCAAAACACCCCGGGATTTGTGGTCACCGGTATTCGCCGTTGGAAACAGCCTCATCTCAAGGCGTTTCTCGGCGCCCCCAATCGAGGCAATCGCCTCACGTTCGTGTGGGATTTTGAACCCGCACTGAAACTTGCCAAAGAACAAAATCTGCCGTTGGTTTCGTGGGCGGCTAAAACCACCGACGATATGGTCGATCAAGTCAAACAAGCCGGTGTCAATCTTCTTTTTGTCGAAGACGGCTTTATTCGTTCCGTCGGCTTGGGATCGGATTACGAAATGCCCTATTCGCTCGTTTTCGACGACTGCGGCATCTATTACGACCCGCATCGTCCCAGCAGAATCGAGCATATTCTGAACGAAATGGGGCGGCACCCCGATCGCTATCGTCGCGCCGTTGAGCGCGCTCAAGGCCTGATTCAAACCGTCGTACGTCACGGCATCACAAAATACAACGTCGGAAGTGTCAACGTGACTTTGCCTGACGTTCCCCGCGACAGACGCGTGCTTCTCGTCACAGGGCAAGTGGACGGCGACGCCAGCGTACGCCGAGGCGGCGGCGACATCCAAAGCAACGCCGCACTGCTGACCACCGTGCGCAAAAACAATCCCGACGCCTACATCCTGTATTTGGAGCACCCGGATGTAGCAAGCGGCAACCGTCCGGGCAAGATTGCTCTGGAACTGCTTCGAACTCTAGCCGATCAAACACTGCACGGCATTCGTGTGCTTGATCTGCTGCCGATTTGCGACGAATTGCATGTGCTCACGAGTCTTTCGGGGTTTGAAGCACTGCTGCGCGGCGTGCCCGTCTCCACCTACGGTCGACCGTTTTACGCAGGCTGGGGACTGACAACCGACGCACTCTCCTTCCCGACGCGCACGGCTAGGCTCTCGCTCGAGCAACTTGTCGCAGCAACCTTGATTCTCTATCCGCGCTATTACGATTGGGACACAGGACTTTTTTGCCGCTGTGAAGATGTTTGCGAGCGAATGATCGAAAAGCGTTGCCCCACGCTGCCGCTGTGGGTTCGTGCCGTACGCGTGCTTCGCAATATCAAAAAGCGTTTTGGGTTACTAGGATTTTGAGGTTCGGTTTTCAGCCGAACCTCTCTCCCCAAACCGAGAAATCAGGCCTTCAAAGCAGCTTGCTTGAGCTCATCGGAAAGCTCCACACCGTGCTGTCGACTGATGGCGCTGAGCATGGCCTCATCTTGATCGGCCTCGTCGGTCAAACTTACGGCCAATCGGTCGGCAACGGTGCGGATATTGGCACCGGCAAAACCGGCAGCGGAGCTCATACGAACACCGGTACGTTCCTCGAGCGCACAAGCCAGTTCAAGAACCGTCAGGGAGTCCATGCCGATATCCGACAACGGCTGCGTCAACGACAATTCTTCCTGGGCCATACCCATGATGCGTGCCGTTTCTTCCTGCACGATTTTGGTCAGAATCGCGGTGACTTCGTCGTGTGACTTACCGACCAATGTCGCTTTGAGATTCTTGGCATCGGCTTCCACGGCGGCTTTTTCTCGCACTGCATTGAAGCGCGACGACTGCATGACCGGCAACGACTGTACGCGTCGCCAATCGATAGCCATGAAGTGAGCACTCGATACGCCTCGGTCTGCCGCCAATGCCGACATGGCGTCGACCACTTCCCGACTCGTCAAACACGGCGTGCCGATCGTTGCTTCCAGTGCTGCCTTAACCTTGGGACTGTTCTTGAGCATCCCAACATCGCCCACCGGTCCCCAGCCGATCACAGTGACTTTGCCCTCGGGCAACTCGTCGATCAAACCTTCGTAGGCCATGTTGGCGGCTACGTAGTTAGCCTGCCCGAGATTGCCCAGCAAAGTCGTTGCCGACGAGAAGAGCACGAAACACGTGAGCTGATCGACGAGACCGTTATCCTTAACAAACTTCAGAAGTGAGAGAGCACCACGAACCTTCGGATCCCACGTTGCCTGCATACGAGCCGGCGTCAGATCCATGACCATTGCGTCATCAATGAGGCCGGCCGCATGAATGATGCCGGTTACAGGCGGCAAGCCACGAACAGCTGCCGTGAGCTGTTGAGCAAAGTCGTCGGCTGCCGCATCCAGCTGAGGCGTCGTCACCGTGACACCCTGCTTCATCAAGCCGTCAACAATTTGCTTTTGCTCGTCGGTCGTCACCCCACGGCGGCTGATGAGAACCAACGACTTGACACCCAACGAAGCAAGTTTTTGCGCGGCAGCTGCCCCCAGGCCTCCAAGACCACCTGTGATCACGTACGTACCGTTCGGATCAACCTGCATTTCCGAGGCCCGAGACTCCGTCACATCGCTTGTCGTATCGTCCATTGTGACCACGATCTTGCCCACATGCGAGGCGCTTTGCATCAGCGCAAAAGCGCGCGCAGCCTCGCGTCGTCCGAATACAGTCACGGGAAGCGCTGTTAGCGAACCTTCTTCAAAGGCATGCATCACATCGGCAAACACCCGCTCGCCCACACGCGGTTTTTGTGTGAGCAACTGGTCAACGTCAATGCCGTAGTAACTCAAATTGCGACCAAATGGGCGCAGGAACACCGGATTATCGGCATAGAAATCGCGTTTGCCGAGTTCCAGGAAACGACCGAAGGGACTCAACAGGGAAAGCGACTGTTCGGCAGCGTTGCCCGCAAGCGAATTGAGCACCAGATCAACGCCGCCCCCCCTGGTGTCACGACGAACCGCGTCAACAAAGGCAAGCGAACGGCTGTCATAAACATGTTCAACACCCAGGGCTCTCACAAGATCACGCTTGGCTTGCGTCCCGGCTGTAGCGTAGATCGTCAAGCCCAAAAGTTGTGCAATTTGGATGGCTGCCAATCCGACGCCACCGGCCGCACCATGAATCAGAATGGATTCACCCTTTTGCGCACGTCCCATTTCAACGATGGCATACCACGCGGTAAAGAAAGCCACCGGAACGCCTGCCGCTTCTTCAAACGAAAGGGCTTCTGGTTTTCTCGCAACGGCATCTTCCCGGGTCACGATTTCGCTTGCAAAGCAAGCCGGTGCAAAGGCAAGCACGGCGTCGCCCTGCTTGAATTTGGTAACACTCGAACCGACTTCGGTGACAATGCCGGCGGCTTCCAAGCCCATCGTCGGACCGGAGAAACCGTTTTCCAGCGCTTCTTCAGGCAGAAGTCCCATCGCCCACATCACGTCGCGGAAGTTAAGTGCCGTGGCTCGAACCGACACACGAACTTCGTCATCGGCCAAGGGTTTGGCAGGCACGCGCTTCCAGTACAAGCGGTCCAATTTTCCCGGTACGTCAAAGGCAAGTTCGATCGGATTTTCCGGATTTGCACCGACATGACGATGTACACGAACTTCCGGGACAAATTTTTGACCGTTTTGGACTTCAATTTCGGTTTCGTGGGCCACAAAGGGCATGTTGATGCCGCCGACCGCCTCTCCGGCCACCCAGCTTAGGAAGGCACACAACGTTTCATCGGACTCATCACAAAGACCCGCCCAACGCAGATCCAATTGCGGCTGTTCGTTTTCCACAACACGCTTGAACCCGAGAAGTGCACGACTGGAAATGCTGTTGCCGAAACCAACCATTGTCCACGGGTTGGTGACGCCCTTCCTGACAAAAGCCTGCACAAGCGAAAGTGTTGCCACAGGTGCACATTCGTTTTGAGCCCGGCAATCAACGAGACTCACCACTGGCACATGCGGGTACTGCAAAGCGTAGGTGTCGACTGTTTCCGACACCAGCGAGATGCCGTCCGGAACCTTTGCCGAAGAGTTAATCGGAGCAACCAACACTTCGAGCGAATCAGAGGTAAAGCCCGCAAAACGCTGTGCCAGTTCAATACTGCTGTTATCGTTCAGATCCACTGCCACCAAAAGCGTCTGCTTTCCTTCGGCTGAGCTTTCCGCCAAGGGCACCGCTTTTTCGTTTTGTGCGATGGCAATGTAGTAGGGCTCACAAACGACACGATCCGACAGCGTCGACAGATGCTCCGTCAGATTGCGCAAGTGCGCGTCCGCATAAATCGTGCCCCAAGAATCCTTATCAATCAGACGAGAAACCGGACGCTCCCGCGCATCCTCTCCCCACCATTGTGCGTCCAAGCCTTCAAGGAAATTCGAAATGGCATTGGGAGCTTCCTCCAGAGAGAGCAAAAAGCCGTTGGGTATCAAGGTAGAAGCTAACTTTTGCACCAGAAGCGATGCCGCCTTATCGCGACCGCAGCCTTCAGGCACAACCACAACGGCAAACTGATGCAAAGGCGCCTGAATGATGTCAAGCACTTCGATGTGGTAACGAGCCTCAAAAAGCGCCTTGGCTCGCGCAAGCTTGCTGCCGTCGGCAACGACCGTCCAATGCACGCGATCACTTGTCGCTGCAATGATGCTCTCGGTACGCTCAAAGTTGTCGGCCCGAATCAATCCCTTGATCAGCAACGTCATCGGCGCGTACGCCTCAATACGATCCACAAGCGTTTGCAGCGCGTCAATCAACTCTTTTTGCGCCAAGAGAACCGTCGGCGTTGCTGCTCCCAAATCGTTAAGCATGGCGGGCAATTCGCCACGAACCTTCTCTAGCGTTGTGTCGTCCGTCAGAAGCGCAGCCAAGTTTTTGCCCACGCGTTGCATACGCATCCAGAGCGACCAGTAGGCCGGATACGTTGCCATCAGCGTCTGAAACAGGATGTCTGCGGTGTAATCGGGCGACTCAACAGCGCTGTAAAGCGTCTCCCCAGTTTCGGTTTGCGTCAGTGCGTAACCGCTTTGGGCCATCACTTGCGCTAGCCAGCGTGCTGCCGCTTCGTTGACCGTAAAGCCGCTGCCGCTAAAAAGAAGTTCCGCGGGCTGCCATTCACCCCTGCGACTGACGGCTTGATAGGCATAGGCACCGATAAGAACCGTTGCCAATTGCGAAGCATCCTGCCAGTCCCAACCACGAAGAGTACCGTCTCCCTGAGGAGCCGTCACCACGGGCAACTCTTCAAATCGAGGCAACGTCAAGCAGGGAGCCGCCCACACTTCTGTGTAGGCAGCCGGCTGCAGTCGTGCCGCTTTGGGAGCACGGCGCAAGCGCAGATCTTGCAGTAGACCCACGCACTGACCGTTTTCATCGAAAAGCTCGATATCCACCGTGAGCGTCATCGCGGAAACACGTTTGATAACGGCCTTCGACCATGCCGGGATCTTGTCGGCAAGCATCAGCACGCGACCGAAGAAAACTGGCAGATAGGCGTGCGTAAGCTGAGCATTCTCGGGCTTGTCCGAAAGCAAACTGCCCACAGCAGCAAACACGCTTTGCATCGCGGCATCAACCAGCGGCGGCACAGTGCTCAATTTGGCTTCGATTCCCAACGCCGCGTTGGCGTAGAGCGTACTCGGGCACGACAAGCGAGCCAGAACAGAGCAATCTGCCCCGGAGCACTGCTTCGTCCTATCAAACCAGAGCTCGGCCACCGACAGGAAAGCGTCGGCATAGTTAAGTCCTGCCGACTGCAAGTGCTGATAGAAAGCATCTGCATTGACTTTGGCGCTGTCGTTATACGTGATCGTCAAATCAAGCTTATAGGCGTCCAGTCCGGTCGTGTCGGCCGCACGCACACGGGAGCGCACCAAAAGCCCGAAAGGCTCATTGGCGCCCTCGCGATGCGATTCGATTGTGAGCACGCCGTCGTCGGTGACGCGCGTGCGCATCGTGTGCGATTCCTTCCCGGCAAGCGGCAGACCGCGAAGAATCGAGAAATTAACCAGTTCGGCAACTTCTTTCTTGCCTTTGGCCAGTGCTTCGCTCAACACATCCTTCAACGCCAACTGACCGGCGCTCACCGCCGCTTCAAGGAAACCTGCGGCAGGGAACAGAACGGTGTCATCAATTCGATGACCGGCAAGCCAATCCAAACGAACCGTATCGACACGGTTTACCCATGTGTTCCGGCCCTTTGCAACCGGATACCCCAGCAGAGTCGGTACTTGTTGCGGAGCAAAGAGCGCTGCCGTCTCAGACGTGGGTTTATTCCATGCAAGCGTTCGATTCCATGGGTAATGAGGCAAATTTCGTTCACGAGGCACCACCGGCCAGGAAGGACGCATGGGAACGCCTCCCGCCACGGCCTTGAACATCTGACTCATCAAATGATCGGCGGATTCGTCGCCACGGCGTTCGAGCGCACAAATCTGAACATCAACGCTTTGTGCGCGAGCCGTATTGCGCAAATACCCCACAAGAATCGCGTGCGGTCCAACTTCCACGAAACGACGTACGCCGTCACGCAACATCGCCTTGACGACCGATTCGAACATCACCGCATTGCGAACGTTTTTCCACCAGTAGGAAGCATCAAGCGGCGTATCGTCGGCTAAAGCATCTCCAGTTACCGTAGAGTAGAAGCAACGGTTCGAAACCTCTTGCGGTTCGGAAACGATGTCAGCCAAATCATGGAGAATGTCCGCGTGGATAGTTTCCATAGCCGGACTGTGGAAGGCATAGTCCAACGCCAGCTGTTTGGCAGCACCGCCTTTGGCTTTGACGGCGGTAATAAAAGCGCTCATGGCCGTCTGAGGACCACTCACCGTGAGACTTTCGGGCGCATTGATGCCGGCAACGGCAATCTCGCCGTGAATCTTCAACAGATCGTCAAGTCCCTCTTTGAGATGAACAGCCGCCATCACCCCGGCGCCTCGTGTTTTGCCTTGTAAACGAGAGCGCTGATAAATGATCTTGACAGCATTGGCAAGCGTCAGTCGTCCGGCAGCATATGCAGCGGCCACCTCCCCTACGCTGTGCCCGCAATAAGCTTGTGCATCGATGCCGATCGAGCGCAAACAAGCAAGCAAACCGAGCTGACAGGCAAAAAGCAAAGGCTGTGCAATTTCCGTACGATCCAGCGACCAGACAGACTTATCATCCGTGGGCGTCGTTAGAACGGAACTCAACTTAAAGCCTGCCAGCGGTTCAAAGTAGACATCAGCTTCGTCAACAGCCGTTCTGAACACGGTATTGTCACGGTAAAGGACCGTTCCCATACCGACCCACTGGCTGCCGTTACCGGAAAAGACGAAGGCAGTTTTAGCCTTGTCCGCCGCCACAGTGTCACGATCATGCACCAGGATTGCGTCAGACGACTCCGCGCTCTTCTCCTCAGAAGCGGCTTCAAGCGCACGAATCACGCCGTCAACACTTTTTCCCTGCACCAACACACGGTGAGTTAACAAATCGCGTTGCTGAAGAACAGCCGCAGCCAATTGGTTAAACCGTGCCAGACGAGCCTTCTCGTCATTGAAGCCGTCCAATTCCTGCGTCAAAAAATCTTTCCAACTTGCCGCCAGTCTGAGAACGGATTCCTTACTCTTGGTCGAGAGCAACAAGGGCAAGCAAGTGTCTTGCTTTGCAAAAGTCAGTTGCTCCTGTGTTTGATCTGCCTCAGCGCAGCCTTCCAGCACCACGTGCGCGTTGGTACCGCCAAAGCCAAAGGAGTTGATGCCCACCAACGGCAATCCATTGACTTTCGGCAACGGTTCGATTTGGGTAGCTATACGCAACCCCAAAGCCTTGAAATCAATGGCGGGATTGGGCGTTTCAAAGTGCAAATTGGGATAAATCCGACGGTTTTGAAGCGTGAGCAGTGCCTTTGCCAGACCGGCCATGCCTGAGCCGGTTTCCAGATGTCCCAGATTGCCTTTCACGGAACCGATAACAAGCGGCTCTTGCGACGCTTCGCGATGTCCCAACACGCGGCCAATAGCCCCCGTTTCCACAGGGTCCCCCACAGCCGTACCTGTTCCGTGGGCTTCAACGTAGGCGATGCGAGATTTGTCGAGCCCGGTCTCGGCTCCTTCGTAAACGTCTTTGAGCAGTTGCGCTTGAGCTTCGCCACTGGGCAATGCAATACCGGTCGTGCGACCGTCGGAATTCACCGCTGCGGCGCGAATCACGGCATAAATCGCATCGCCGTCTTTTTGTGCTTCTTCAAGATCTTTGAGCAGTACGACAGCACCGCCTTCGCTGCGAGCATATCCGTCAGCCTTTTCGTCGAACACTCGACAAGCCCCGGTAGGAGACAACATGTGTGCTTTAGAAAAGCCCACAAACCCCATGGGAGACAAAAGAACATTCACGCCACCCGCCACAGCTGCCTTAGCTCGACCGGAACGAATGCATTCGACGGCCTGACTGATCGCCACAAGACTGGACGAACAGGCCGTATCCACCGTCATGCTGGGCCCGTGCAAATTAAAGCAGTAGCTGATGCGGTTGGAGATAATGGAAAGTTGCGTGCCCGTCATTGTGTAGGGGCCTTGCAACGCCACGTCATCGCTGTGCAGAATCGCCATGTCGGCACTGGCTGCACCAATAAAAACAGCCGTGTCGCTGTGGGCCATCTTGGATGGAGGGATACCCGCGTCTTCAAAGGCTTCCCATGTCATCTCCAAGACCATGCGCTGCTGGGGATCAAGATTATCCGCCTCTTTGGCGGACATTCCCCAAAAGCGAGCATCGAAAAGACGAACGTCACCCACAGTGCCGCAGCGCGGAGCGTAAAACGTTCCCGGCGTAGATTGTTCGCTAGAGAAATACCGTTCAACGTCAAAACGCTCAAACGGCAGCTGCCCTAATGCATCCTCTTTTCGCTCCAGCAACACCTCGAGCGCTTTGAGTGAATCAATGCCCCCGGGGAAGCGACATCCAATACCAACAACGGCCACAGCGATCGGACGCACAACGCTCACTTTTATCTCTCTTCTCAATAACGAATAACAATAGGCTTTGCGAAAGGCAAATTTTCTCTCAGCTCTCGAATTTTGACAAATCGCGTCAAAAAACGAGTAAACCGCAACCTTTTGTTTAGGCCGTATTCCGACATTAAAACTGAAACGACATAAACAAAAGGTTTCCGAAAACAGGTGCAGTTTTGAAACAGCACCATTTTTGGAAACCTAAGTCAGGAGCACCTAGAAACAAGGAGGTCAAAGTCTTCTTATGGCACCCCTGAAACTAACCGCAAGCGATTAGAACTTGTGCGTCAGACCGCAGTTGACCTGCACCCAACGCGGATCACTGTTGGCAACGCTATCCTGGATGTAACCGGCACCTGCGTACAGCGTGGTGCGCTTGGACAGGTAGTATTCATAGCCGGCAGCGGCCATGAAGCGGCTGAAATCCTTGTCAACTACGCGATCGCTAGTATGGTTGTAGGCGTCAGACGAAGCGTCCAAGTAGCCCAAGGAGGTCTTCACCAAACCGCCGCCAACCGGCACGTCCACACCGGCCATCACAGACCAACCAGTAGCGTCGCCATAACGGAAGTTGTCATCGGACATCATCCGCAACCAGGAACTATCAGTGCTGCTGGCACCAACAGCCTTGGCATTGTCAAACCAATGCACGCCGAGGTAGCTCTTGGCATAACCGCAGTCGTAGTTCACCGCAGCAGTGACTGTGATCTGGTCCTCACCGTGTCCCTTCGTAGAACTGTTCGCTTCATTGTCCCAAGTCTGCTTGTTGAGAACGTCAACGGCACCATAGAGGCTCAGACCACCGTTGTTGTAGGTCACAGCAGCAGCGTAGTAGCGATCGGAACCAGATTCGTTTTCAGAACCATTGCTACCCATGCCGTACATCACCCAAACTTCTGCACCGGCAAAATTCGGCGACTTGTAGTAGACCACGTTGTCCATACGCGTCGGACGATAGGCCTGCATGTAGTTCTGAACACCGACATCACCCCAACCCGTACCGAAGGACGAGAAGTAGCCGCCGATACCGGTCGAACCGGAGTCGTTAGCGAACGTGCTCAAACGGCCCATACCGAACTTACCGAAGCTACCTTCGAGGTAAAGGCTCGATTCACGATCAAAGAAGGCATCACCACCATCAGCACCCGTGTCGGTGCTAAAACCGTTTTCAAGAACGAAGCCAACCTGCAGGCCATTGCCGAGGTCTTCAACACCCTTCATACCGAAACGGGAGCCGGAACGCTGACCGGATTCCATGCTGAAGCTATCGCCACCCTTGCCTGCCAAGCCAGCGAAGTCATCCGTGTTAACGGAGTTGTAGGCAAAGCCCGTATCCACGACGCCATAAAGCGTCACAGAGGTGGCAGAAGCGCCACACATAGCGGTCATAGCCGCCAAAGCAACCAATGTCTTTTTCATGATTTGCTTCCTAGGAAAGACACCTAAAAATTAAACAAAAATTGATTGTTGTTCGAACGTAACAATCCTTCGGAACTTCAGCTCAAGAGGCAAAAACAGCTCGGCTGCCGCACTTTTGGTGAAGACCGATGCGAGCATCTTAAAGGAAAGAAAAACATGTCTCCATACTACGGTTGAACAACAGAATATAGGTATTTTCAGTAAAGCCACTTAACAACCCATTGATTTTATTGCTGATTTTCGTGACTGTCTTTTGTTTTGCACAGAACAGAACAGAACATAACAAATGAGATCGTCACAAAAGATGATGTATAAAAACAACACTTTTGCTGGGCATTACGTACTCTTTTCGTGAAACCTTCTTGAACTTAGCCTGTTAAACACTGCTACCGGATGCATCCTGTTGACTCCTTCCCCCTCGTAAGGAGTAAGTCCAAATGAACATCCAAGAAGCCTGTTTAAATCGCTACCCCTCTCCTCAATCCAGAAGACGCATCGGCTACGAACTCAATCGTCTGGCTCAACTTTTTCAAATTGCCAGCGTGAACGATATTGACTGGCCTACATTCACACGAGCAACCATAGGCGCACTGCTTGCCCGACCTGAACTCACTAACAGAAAAGCAGCCAGTCAAAACTTCACGCTGAGTGTGATTAAAAGTCTCTGCGAAGAGGCTTGTTTTCAGAGACTGATGCCCTTGGAGCAATATTTTGCTATTGAGCGAATTCCCAATTTTCGCGGCAATTCACAACATGGCTCACCGTGTCTGTCATCAAACGACATACGTCAACTTCTTCAAGGGTGCATCAACGGCGGCTCACCAAAAGACATCAGGGATGCCGCCATCATCGCTGTTGGTCTTGGCTGCGGATTACGTCGAAGCGAAATCTCAGGACTGCAATTGTCTAATATCGATCTTGACCGCCATCTCATTCAGGTGCTCGGCAAAGGCAACAAACTCCGTTATATCGGTCTTAACGCAAATGTCATCTTTTACCTAAAAAAATGGCTTGAAGCCCGAGGAGGTAGTGGATGTTCTCATTGCTTCGTCAAAGCACGTAAAGGGGCACACTTGGAACACACCCGCCCATTAAGTCCTGAAGGCCTTTGCCTGATGGTTAAAAAGCGATCTTCCGTGCTGATTGGACGGACTATCTCAACGCATGATCTGAGAAGAACCTTCGCCTCGTTGCTGCTCTCTAACGGAATCGATATTAATTCACTGCGCCTCGTGATGGGGCACAGCGATATCCGAACCACACAGATCTACGATCGCCGCGATGAGATGATGCGAATTAACAGCATTGCTCAGGTTCCCCTTCTCCCCTCATTGAACTTCTGACCGTTAACGTTCGTTTCCCTCTCCCCGTCTCCTTTGCTTGGAATTGACTTGCTGAAATATGCATTTCACCAAGCAAGGGATCGTGCTGGCGGCACTGGCGGTAACTCTGCCTGCTGTTAGTCCTGCAGCATCGGCAGCCGACGTATTGACGGCTGCTGTGTTCGGCAGCACAGGATCATCCTCCTACGCGAGCAATTCTCGCTCCCAATCGCTCGGGACGAGTACAAACCCGTCGCCTGCCAGTACCGGTATGGCAACCAATCCAGCCAATATGCCGGCAGGTACGGTTATGGGCCCCAACGGTACGGTCATGCCGGTAGCCGGGACACCTCTGGTGATTCCGACCGACACCAACAATGTCACGGTAGCCCCTCCTGCCTGGGCGCAAGGTGCCTACAGCAATTCGACATCAATTGCTTTGAAACCGTTTGCATCCAAACTGTTTGAAGGGCGATTTGCTTCCACCTTCAGTGATGCGGCAAGCGGTGACTATGTGTTGGCACCGGGCGATCGCGTCGTTGTTCGTATTTGGGGAGCGCGTTCATACGACGATGTTCTGATAGTTGATCAACAGGGCAATCTCTTTATCCCGGAAGTGGGACCGGTACACGTAGCCGGAATCAAAAATTCGAGCCTGCTCTCCACCGTTCGATCGGCTATCTCTCGCGTCTATACCGATAACGTACAGGCCTATGTGAACCTGCAAAGTGCTCAGCCCGTCGCTGTCTATGTGACCGGTTTTGTCAATCACCCGGGGCGGTACGCCGGTGGTTCTCTCGATTCCGTGTTGTCGTTCTTGGATCGCGCCGGAGGCATTGATCCGGAACGCGGCAGCTATCGTCGAATCGAAATCATCCGCAACAAGAAGGTCATTGCCGATTTGGACCTTTATCAATTTGCATTGGCAGGAAATGTCAGCGCGCTGCGTTTGAAGGACGGAGACGTCATTCTTGTCAAAGAAAAAGGCATAAGCGTTTCGGCCTACGGTTTGTTGCGAGAGGAGGCGGTCTACGAACTGGCACAAGGCAATGCTGCGAAAGATAAGCAAGCATCTAAAGGTGCGCGACTTATCGAATTGTCGTCCCCTTTGAAAAACGTCTCGCACGTAAGCGTAAGCGGTACACGTAATAAGGCACCCTTTAACCGCTATTTCTCTCTCGACGAATTCAGGAACTTCACACTGGCCGACGGCGACATTGTTGAGTTTGTTGCCGATATGCCCGGACAAACCATCATGGCAACTGTCACAGGTGCCATTACCGGAGCATCGCGCTACCCCATTCATAAAACGGTGAAGTTGCGTGATCTGTTACGCCGAATCGAGGTTGAACCCGAACTGGCGGCAACAGATTCCATCTATTTGCGCCGCAAGAGTGTAGCGCGAGATCAAAAACGGTGATCCAGGACTCCTTGCGTCGATTGGAGCAAACGGCACTGACTGCAACTTCGTCCACACCGGAAGAGGCGCAGTTGCGCGTGGACGAAGCACGCCTAATCCAGGACTTTGTCAAACGTGCAGAACAACTTGAACCGGATGGCGTGATTGTTGTCTCCAGAGGAAAGGAAGTCAGCGATATCTGGCTTGAGGACGGAGACGAAATCGTCATTCCTCAGAGATCAAACGTGGTGCAGATCACAGGTGAAGTGGTGATGCCCAAAGCTGTGGCCTTTGAAGAGGGTATGTCGTTAGACGACTACCTGGCTGCAGCAGGTGGAGTTTCGTCACGCGCCGACGAAAAGCACATCCTGGTAGCGAAACAAAACGGGGAAGTCGGGTTGGCAGATCGTTTGGGAATTAGTCCCGGAGATCGAATCATGGTGTTGCCTAAAGTTGATACAAAAGGAATGCTTTTGGCAAAAGACTTGATGCAGATTATTTATCAAATAGCGGTAGCCACGAAGGTTGCCGTTGATCTTTAATACCAATTGAACAAAGGATTAAAAATGAAGCAAGTAAAAGTAATTGCTGAAATCGGATGCAATCATAAAGGAGATATGCAGATTGCCAAGGATTTAATTAAATCGGCAAAACTTTGCGGCGCAGATATTGCTAAATTTCAAAAACGCACACCTAAAGAACTGTTAACTCCGGAACAATACAATGCTCCTCATCCGAATCCAGTAAATGCTTATGGGCCAACGTATGGTGCACATAGAGAGTTTTTGGAGTTCAATGCGGAACAGCATAAAGAATTAAAGGAATACTGCGATGAAATTGGAATTGAGTATTCGACATCTGTTTGGGATATAACTTCCGCAAAAGATATTGTTCCGCTCCATCCGCATCTGATCAAAATTCCTTCTGCCGTAAACAATAACGAACGGCTTTTGAAGTGGCTTTGTGAAAACTACGGTGGAGAAATCCATGTTTCGCTAGGAATGACTACTCGAGAAGAAGAAGATCGACTGATCAAATTATTTGAAGATGAAGGACGAGCAAAAGATGTTGTTGTTTACAGCTGTACATCAGGCTATCCGGTAGCGTTCGAAGACATTTGTCTACTCGAGATTACAAGAATCCGAAGAGCTTATGAAGATAAAGTAAAAGGCATTGGCTTCTCGGGACATCATTTGGGGATCGCCGTTGATATTGCAGCAATAACGTTGGGAGCGAAATGGGTTGAAAGACATTTCACCCTGGATCGTACTTGGAAGGGAACGGATCATGCGGCGTCGCTTGAACCGCAGGGGTTGGCAAAGCTCGTGCGGGACATTCACAACGTGGAAAAAGCTTTAGCAGCAAAGACAACTGAAATTCTTCCAATTGAAGTTGCTCAAAGAAATAAATTGAAATTTAAAAAATAAATTTATACATATAAATATAGGGAATATATACTATATATTATATTCCCTATTTTTTCAGCTCGGTACTCAAATGGCTAAACTTGGAATAATTTGTTGCATCTATAACGATGTGCAATATATTGACTCATTGTCAAGATCTTGTCATGGTATTTCTCAAGATGATCTAAATATTTATTTTGTTAATGATCATTCCACATGTGCTCTTGAAAAATATTTTAATGATTTATGTTTAAAAGATAAGAGGTTTCATTATTTGGAAAGTACATCAAATTATTTCGGATCAGGAGGCGCTAGAAATTTTGCACTAGATCAAATTGACGATGATTTTGTTTCTTTTATCGATGCTGATGATTTTGTAGGACCAAAATATCACGAAACATTAATCAACTTAGCAGAAAGATTTTCACTAGATTGCGTGAAAACTGGATGGACGATAGTATCAAACGATAAAAGGACCCCATCACAACTTGAGGAGAATATTCCGCAAAATCAAGTATTGCCTGGAGTAGATTTCTTTAGTCCATACAATAAGAGTAATTTATTTGACAGACCTCACTCTTGGGCAGGCGTTTATAGAAAGAGTTTTCTAGATCAACATAGAATAAGATTCTCTAATTTGTTTTCAGCGGAGGATAGAGTTTTCTGGCTAAAATGCCTGTTTTTTGCAAATAGAGTTATGGCAGTACCTATAACAAGTGGTTATTTTTACAGAAAAGAGAATAGTGAATCACGATTGACTTCTACAGGAAATAAAATTCAAAATGACTTCTTCAAAGCTGCGATAGAGATGATATCTTTCTCAAAAGGAAATGTTACCGATAAAAATATTTGGAGAAAAATTATCATTCAAATAATCGCACTTACAGATTTCCATTTTAAAAATAGAGATCGACTTTCTGAAGTTGCGTTGTTTGACTTATACATAAAAGCTTCCGGGCTAATGAAAGAATTAAAGGAGTGTCCTGAATACAACTTTATTTACGATAAGATTTCTCCATCTAGAAAAGATCTTATTAATGCTTTGGAAAGTGAGGATTTTATATATGAGTGAAATTTTAACAGTTTTAGCAACATCGATTAATCAAGTAGAGTTTGCTAAAGAAGTGATTAAAAGCAAATTTTCAAGTTGGACAGCCATTTTATTAATTGCCGATCCTACTACCTATAATGAAATTCCAAATGGTAGATATCTCGATATTGAAAATTCGTCAGATAAAATATTCAAGAAAGTAGTATATATAAATAAATTAATAAATTTTGAAAATATTAACGAATATAAAGATTATTTAAATCTCGCGGATTTATTGGAATCAAAGGGAATATTTATAAAGGAAGTAAGACGATTATTAATTGGTTTATTGTCAACTAAGCTTTATATAAATTTTGTAAATCTATTTTTTAATGCAAAAATTTCTATCTTTTCGGATGGAATGATGAGTTTTGGTCCTTTGCGAGGAGATATTTATAAATTCAACTTAGAGAAACGGATAGACAGTTTATTCTATGAAGATTTGTGCTATGGAATAGAGCCAAAATACTTACCTGAACTAAAAATAAAACCTCAAAAAATTAATGTTAATTATTGCAAAATAAATTGGCACAAAAGCAATAAAAGCATTTTAATTGCATTGCAGTCGTTATCTTATTCTAAAATTCTTAGCAAAGAAGAAGAGTATATTTTTTATTCAAAATATGTTAGTGAGATCGCTAGGATCTTTAGTGGCTATAATATATTTGTTCTTCCTCATCCTAACAATTCATCACTGCTTCTAAATAAAATAACTGGTGCAAATATTCATTATTTAGACAATTCACTGTCAGGTGAAGAGTATATATTAAAATACAACATTAATATTGTAGCTTCTGCATTCAGCACTTTGATGTTTCGAGCCAAATCGATGGGCGCAACTTGTTTTGCATTTGGTACGGATGAGCTTTTACTAAAATTGGAACCATATGAAAATAGCAATAGAATTCCCATCATCCTATCGAGATATTGTTTTAGTAACTTTGACGACTTGTCATCAATGGGTGATAGATGTACATTTATCAAAAATATGTCAGAATTTAAACCTAATGCAGAGCTCATTAATAAGGTATTAAATGCGTTATCCATTTTAATTAAACCGTCACTTTCCGAATATATTGATGTTAGTAATATAGAAATTTTGAAGAGTCTTTCTCCTTATGAAAGAGGTTTGCTATTATCGAAGGGGGGGGGGGATACAGTAGACTGCAAGCTTTTGTAAATTACAAATATAATATGGTTTCATACCAGAATCGCCAAATTTCAGAATCCAATTCTAATATTGCAAAAAAAGAGAATATCAATTCCAATAATTTTTACACAGAGCAGATATGTAAGATCCGTAAACTTGAACAATCAATCGAAAGTGAGAAAAAAAACGGGAGCAAATAAAAAATAGTCTTTCTTGGAAAATAACAAAGCCAATTCGTTTAATCGAAAGAATATTTAGATAAATATGTTAGTCAATGAATATATCTTGAATTGTTCGAATGAAGAACTGCCTCAGTATGTTTTGAACAAAAGAAGATCATATAATCAAATCGATAAGAGTATTATCTTAAATAAGGAACATCAAATAAAAAGTATTTCCGAAGGTATTTGTAAAACAGGAAAATACTTATATTGTGAGGGTAAGTTTGAATTTCATTTCTTCTTTTCAAAAAATCGCATTAAGAATTCAAAACGACTTTTTGTACTTTTTTTTGCAGCAAGGTCATTCGATGTAGTAGATGGTAAGAAAAAATTTCGAGAATTACCTTTTTTTCCCAGATGGTCTTATTCACAATTTTTAGATGGCGATGTTCTTTGTATAGAAGATCCAATGTATTATAAACATCCAGAATTACATATTGGATGGATGTTTGGATCACAAAACGAAAATCTTATTGAAAATTTTACTGAAATAGTAAAAAACATTATTGCTATCAATGAATACTCTCTAAATGATGTCTTCCTCATAGGTTCCTCTTGTGGTGGATACGCTGCTTTGCAAGTTGGAGGTAAGTTATCTGGAAGCAATGTGATTACAATTAATCCTCAAATATTCATAAATAAATATAAATACTATTTTTCGGAGTTTTGTAAGCACTTAAATTTAACTAAAGAAGATATAGATAATGACAAGTATGATAGATTTGCTACAGATAAAATAATTTTTGAAAGTAAAAGCAGATTTGTCATTGCCTGTAATATTCTATCAAAAGAAGACTATCAAGAGCAAATTCTTGATTTAGCAAATAAATATGGTATTAAGCTAAATTATGGTATAAAAAAATTAAAAAATTTAACGATATGGCTATATCAAGCTGAGGCTAAAAATCCTCATTCAACAATGGAGGATAATAATTTAATATATGCTTTGTTGAATCTTTGTGGTCAATCTAATCTTGATGAAAATTTATATATTTTATTTTCAGAAATTTGGGCTAAGAATTTTGAAATGAAGAATAAGTTAGATACGGCTTATTCTCAAAATTTAACTGCAGTTCAGTCTAAAATTACTAGTTCACGAATAGCCGCTCCTCTTCCGCCTAAAAATTTTGTAACAGAATTGAGGTTCTCAGAAAAATTTGATATTGAAAGTCTTTTAATTGTATGCTCACATAAACACAATTTCTCATTTTATAAATATGAATTCGGCTTTAATACATTATTTATAACTGATACTTCCAACTCATATTATACGTTATATGCAGGAAGATTGACTGATTATATAAAATCTATTGTTGTAAATAAAAAAATTAAAAGAGTATGCTTTGTTGGTTGTTCAAAGGCGGGATTTGCATCAATATTACTTTCTGGCCTTTTAAGTAAATACTGTCCAGAAATTGAAGTCAATTTCTGTTCTTTTAGCCCGCAGACAATGATATATCCAATTAATAGCAATCTTTATTTCCCGTCTTATAAGGCATTACTCAAAAGGGCAGAAAAAGACGAAAATATCCGTATTTGTTTGCAAAAGTATGGAGATGTCAATAATTATATTGATCAAGGTAATTTGCTTGGTCGAATTTATTATTCTGAGTTTAATGAGCCTGATTATATTGAGCAACATCACATTAAGTCAGTCAAAGTATCCAAACATCCTTTGCCATTTTCATTTCATGGAACAATAATGGCTTTTGCAATTAATACATCAAATAAAGAAGAGGTTCGAGAAATGATTGATAGAATATATTCTAATTCACAAAATGAAGTCGATCTAGGAGCATCTCTACCGAAAGATAAAAATATTCTTGTAAATGAGATTATGAGTATCAAAATTCCAAATTTGCGCAAAGTCGTTTATGATACTATTTATCGTCTCTGTTAACGTTATTGATTAATCGCAAATTGTAATTTGTTCTGGATCTTGATGAGAGGACGTCAACTTTATAGTTTTAGCGTTCTTTGGTCTATCCATTTTAAGAACGGGATCCGACAAGGCGACGGAAATATTGCACGCCACGCCGTCGAACATATGGAGATTGACTTTGCTGGCGACCCGATTTCTTAGGTTGACGGCGATGGAATTACGCATCAGTTCAAGCTGTTTGTCGCTACGCTGCCTACAGCTACATGCTTTTTGTAGAAGCCTTTGTCGGCGAGTCGCAGTCCAGTTGGATCTGCAACATAGTCGATGTGCATTGGCGTATTTCGGGTAGCCCGCAAGGACAATGCCTAAGCGCTTGTCAAGTCTGCGGGTTGGCAAGAAGGCAGTTCCGCGGCTACTCATCCTAAATAATGGGCGGTTGTCAGACCGTAAACTTGATCTTTAGCGGTCTGACTAATCTGAAAGCTTGCCGTTCATCATTGCTCACTTTTCGCGCGAAGCTAAACCGTAGTGCTCCCCGAGAGAGCTCCCGTTGATACTCAGGATGTACCAAGTCAGACGGAGCTTTATTCTTTTCCAGCCCTTTGTTTGAGCTTCAAAAAAAAGGATCTTCTATTGCCCCGCACTCTATACGCTTTCACATCGAGGGTTCCTTCAAATCAATGTGCCAGGCTCTTGGCACAATCCGATCCAGGATCGAATCTGCAACGGTTATATAACCGACACAGTCTTTCCACACCTTGACCGGAAAGACGCTTGTAATCATGATGCTTTTACCACCCCCCGTTGCCTGTTCTCTCATTTATGATCTCCAATAGGTCAGTGCGTTGACAAGCCGTCAGGCCACACAAGCCGAATTTATCCAGCATAAGGGAAGATCTATAAATTAAGGAAATGCAGCGCAGGGACAAAAAAATAATGGATTCAACAGGTTAGAATTGACTTTGCGACTCAAAACCACCTGAAAAATCCATTATGTGCAGAGTATACCGCAAGCCTTCCTCTCAGTTGGATCTCTTTGCCACTGATTTGTTTCTGGAGCGAGCCAAAAAAGGCGCTGGTGATTAAATCTACTGGCAAATGTACGGGAATCGCTTTCAACGGAACGGCTTGCAAATAATGAGGTTCTGGCTTCCTGCTGTTCCTTCTTTTGGCTTCCTTTCTTCGCCACCTCCCACGGAAAGGCCTTGAAGGCGTAGCCGAAAGGGCTATTCGTGGGAGGTGGCGTGCCGACGCGGTTTACGATGCTGCCGTCGGCAACAGCATTAGCCGATTGTTAAAACGGTATGGCCTCATCCTCCGTCTCTGACTTACCATCGACAGCTTCGCAGTTGTAGGTTGCTGCATAGACAGCATCAAGCGACTCCTGACGTCTCTTGGCTTGCCACTTTGCGTAGTATCCCCAGACACGTACTCGCTCCGCCTTAGTTAACCCTCGGCAGAGCTCTCGCAGATTCGCAACCATGCTCCGTGTCGCATCGTTTAGATCCGATTGTTCGGCCAGGATTACCTTACGAATTCTTTGCATGTTCGGCCTCCTGTCGGATTTGAGCCATGGCGCCATACTTCTCGCGCATTGATTTGCCGCTCAGTTCGATGATGTAACTCTGGTTAATCACTCGATCCATGACGGCGTCTGCCTTGATTGGATCACTGAATTGCCCGTGCCATTGCTTGATCGGAACCTGGCCGACAATGATCAACGATCGAATTCCCATACGTTGTTCCAGAACAGTCAAGAAATCAGACGCGGTCTTGTCGTCCATTGCCTCGATACCAAAGTCATCAATGACCAGCAATTGCTTGTTAAACAGGGAATTGCGTAGATTGCTTACTTTGTTGTTGGCCTTGGCAGAATCAATCTCAGTGATCAGTTGCGCCATGTTGTAGTAGCTGACTGTGTAGCCGTGCATACATGCCTGATAAGCCAACAGGCTTGCGATGTAGCTTTTTCCGCAACCGTTGGCCCCATGGATAACAACCCATGGCTTCATGGGCGACTTGATCCACTCGCATTCACAAAGCTCTTCGAGCATCGAGCGATTCAGGCCTCGGCTTGCCTCCCAGTCAACGTGCTCGAGACGAGCCATATGCACTTGCGGCAAGCGTGCGTTCTTCAAGTTGCGGCTTTGACGTTTGTGTTGGCGGCAGCGTTGTTCCGCCTGCAGCGTGCTCAACAACCGCTCTTCAAACGTCATTTGGCTGTACGCTGGTTTTTCCCATTGCGTCTGGAAGGTAGCAAAGAATTCCGGGATCTTGAGCTCCTTGCAGATTGTGGCGATTTCCTCTCTGCATTTGGTAAGCATCGTCATTTGTTTTCTCCCGTCGTTTGAGTGAGCAGTTGGTCGTAATAGGCGGATCCACGAATGTCTTCCGGACGCAGTTGACTTCGATCGCAACTCTTGCCTTCAGAGCGTCTGGTGCGGTTGTCGATGACGGCGTCGATTTCCTCGCAAAGAACCTTGTACGATGGAGTTAAGCGAGTGAGCGTTGCTTGACAGCACTTTTCAAAGAGCTCATTGCCGAGTCGCGTCCTATGACTGTTGACGCCGCGAAGCACTTTTCTGGCGACTTCACCGTGGTTTTGCTTGAGCAAAAACGTGCAAAGCTTTCGAGCTGATTCACCGCTTTGTCCGATCAACTCGATGAGTTCCTCCTTGGTTTGCATGACCGCACGGATCGACTCCGGCATGTGCTCGCGCAAAATGATGTCTTGCGATTTGCCTTCGCGCAGGTAATGTATCCATATCCGTTCCCCGGTCCGGAGATCAAAAATGCTGACTTGTTGGGCGAACTCTTAAAGTACCCCCAAAATGAACTGACCCCCACAAATGCGACACACAGAGACTCTCGCGAGGTGTGTTTATGACTATCAGTTACCGTGTCCGCAAACAAATTGTTGACTACTTTGCACAACGGAAATCATCACAAGAAATTGCTTCCATGTTGAACGTGTCGTTAGACCAGATTCAAGACTGGCGAAGACGCTACAAGCATGGACATGAAGATTGGGTTTTTAGCGATCATCAAAAATTTTCAACTCAAGAGCGCAAAGAAATTTTGGTCGATTTTTTTAGTCAACAGAAGTACGGAATCAAAGCCTACGCAGCCCGACACAACCTGTTCTCAGACGCAAGCGTAAATTTTCACTTTGACGCAACGAGATCTTTCCACCTAAA
>OMGQ01000177.1_pt1 | contig 88173 bp, 82 predicted proteins | sample 1646071 | NCBI WGS metagenome assembly OMGQ01 (sample SAMN05578585, study PRJEB25193) | human gut metagenome | biome: Human Microbiome; feature: human-associated habitat; material: feces | host: Homo sapiens | place: USA:Birmingham
TAATTCGGGCTTTTTTATCGAGATTCGAAATTCCGCGCCCACGTCCCAGTTCCACTTCACCTCTCTTGTTAAATTTAGAGATCTTGTCAAAGACCGTGAGGTACAAAACGTTCTTTTTTATTGCGGTCAGAGCTTAAGACGCTTTGATTCGATCGGGACGGCAGTGCCGCTTGCGTTTTTGTGGCTTTGACGGATGGCCGACAGTATTTTGCCTGCGGCGAACACTGTCGCACCTCAGGTTAAGCTCGTGCCGGTTTCAACGTATATATAGAGGCCTACATGAGCAAATCCAAGAAAAAGACCGTCGTCAGAGTCAAACTGCCGCGCACCCGCAACCTGATCGCCAAGGCGCTTTGCTCGGACAGACAGTTTCAGGGTCGCATTTTTGTCAACAGAAAAAAAGAGCTTCCGAAGTTTGACTGGCGCAAAGACATAGGCTAAACGATAAGGACGTATGTCTGGAAAATCTTTTCAAGCTGTTTAGACTTATTCGCGCGCCTCGTTCTCTCGCTCCATCCGCCATGATTGTCCAATACGCATCAGACCTGCACCTCGACTACGGGCAAAACTACGAATACATCCTCAACAAGGGCTTTGAAGAGGAAGGCAATGTACTCATTCTTGCTGGTGACGTTGCCAATCTGGTGGCCTTGCGCACCTATCGCCTCTTCTGGGATCTCTGTTCGTCCAATTTTGAGAAAACGATTTTCGTACCGGGCAACCACGACTATTACGGCGAATGGGAAAAAGTCGAGGACCTGATCGAACCGATCAAGATTCCGATTCGTCCCAATGTGTTGTGCTGCAACAATGAGGTTGTGCGCGTGGGCGACACCGATTTCATCTGTTCAACACTCTGGTCGAACATCATCCCCGAGCAATCCGCCGCCGTCAATTCCATCCTTCTTGACTTCAATGAGATCACATTTGACGGCAGAAAAATTTCGGTCGACGAGTATGTTGCCATGCATAAGGAGTCACTTGCCTTTTTGCAAGAAGCCGTTGCCGGATCCGACGCCAAACACATTGTTGTTGTCACGCACCACGTGCCGAGCTACACGCTGTGCCGAGAAGACCATAAACACTCCCCTATTTCATCTGGGTTTGTCACGGAATTGGGAAATTGGATTGCCGACTCGCGCATTGACTATTGGATTTACGGTCACTCTCACACATCGATCGAAGGCACCATCGGTAAGACAAAGTTGGTTTCAAACCAATTGGGTTATCTCGCGCTCAACGAAGGTGAAGACTATTCGCCCTGCAAGACGTTCCTGATTTAGTCCGACATTTCGATGGTTGAATCCATTACCTCCTTTCTAGCCGGCGACGGCGGCATCTGGACGTTGTGTCTATCCGCATTTCTGTCGTCCACCGTTTTGCCGGGAAGTTCAGAAGCACTCCTGGCAGCGGCGCTCGCTTGCACCCCGGAAACACAACGCGCTGTGCTTCTTGTTGTCGCCGCCAGTCTGTTCAACACGCTCGGCAGTATGACCACGTGGGCCATCGGCCGTTATGTGCCGCATCGCGTTCCGGCGACAGACGCCGTCGAACGTCTGCGTCGCTGGGGAGCTCCGGGGCTGGTTCTGGCCTGGGTGCCGGTCATCGGTGATGTTCTGCCACTGGCCGCCGGGTGGCTGCGCATCGGCTTTTGGTCGGCACTGCTTTGGACGGCCGTCGGCAAAACCGCACGCTACACGCTGATGGCCTTTGCGCTGCTTGGCATCTTCTGACTAACCTTCCTGCTCAAGAAGAGCCGCAAATTTTTGGGCTTCCTCGGTTAAAGTACAGTCGTCGGCATATGTAATGTCGTTTTCCGTTAGCCACTCCTTGAGCGCCGCGAGTTCGCTAATTTCCTCAAACGCGTACCACTCTTCGAGCTTGTCGCGCTCGTCAAGCAGATCCTTGAATCGGCGAAAAGCCCCGCGGCGATAGAAGATATCAACCACTCTTTCATAATCATTTTCAGACAAGAACCGCTCGGCATACCGCAACGCCATGTCCTTGCCCAAGCGCAGCTCAGAGGCGTCCGGAAAAGAAATCCAAGTTCCTTCTTCGTCCATTTCGTCATAAGCCGCTTGTCTTTGCTCTTCGTCTGCAATCATCGAACTCGGCACATAGACGATACCGTCGGCATCAGTTCGAACGAAAGCTTCGGCATCCGATTCCCACGGATTGATGGATTTAAAGACATCGTGAAATTCGCGTAAGGAAATCATAATTGACCTCTGGCTTGTAATCCCTTTTTCAGAACAATATCGCACTCAGACGCAACCCGTTATGTACAAAATAGCATAACGCCAGACTTATGGCAGCGCTAGACTCACACCAAGACCCCAAGAAGCAAAAGAAAAACAAGCGAGAAGTGCCGCCGCAAACCATTTGCTTCTACTTCTTTAAGGCGCGAAGATCGCCTTCGGAGTCGCCGACGGGCTTCTCAAAGGATTGGCTTCCCATGCTTTCCAGAAGAGCATTCCTCAGTCATTCGGCTCTGCTCGGCTCATCGGCAGGGCTTTCTCTGTCTCCTGTGAGTCAAGCGGTTGCCGCAGCGGCAGCCGATGCCGAAACAGTTACTTGGTCTGCCTGTTCCATCAACTGCGGCAGCCGCTGCATTCTGCGCTGCATTTCGAAGGAAGGTCGCGTGATTCGCATTGAAACCGACAATACGGGCAGTCCCACTGCCGGCGCCATCGGCAAGGACTTTCCTCAAGTGCGCGCTTGCCATCGCGGGCGCTCGATTCGCCAGCGTCTCTATGCGCCTGAGCGCCTGAAATATCCCCTGAAGCGCGTTGGCAAACGCGGCGAAGGCAAATTTGAAAAGATCACCTGGGATCGGGCTCTCGACGAAATCGCCGCTCGTCTCAAGAATACGATTGCCAAGCACACCAACGAATCGATCCTGTTGATGCACGGCTCGGGCAACTACAGTCTCTTTAACAACCGCAACTGCACGTTCCGCTTCTTCAATTTAATCGGCGGCAATATCGGCTGGTATTCGGACTACTCCGCGGCTTGCATCCAAAATATTTGGCCGTATATGTTCGGCGGCTTCAATTACGGTGCCGTACGCTCCAACAATCCGGGTGTTGGCTCTTACATGAGTCAGATCCGAAACGCCAAGCTTTATGTCACGTTCGGCAACAACCCGGCCGTGACCCGCGCTTCGGGCGGCGGTCAGACATGGGAGCTGGCTGAAGCTCTGCGCATCGGCAAAGCGAGAATGGTCGTGATCGATCCGATCCGCACCGATTCTCTGGCAGGACGCGACAGTGAATGGGTGCCGATTCGTCCGGGCACTGACGCGGCACTGGCTGCCGGCATGGCCTACGTCATGATTACGGAAAACCTGGTCGATCAGAAGTTCCTGGACACCTACTGCATCGGGTACGACGAAAAGACGTTGCCGAAGTCCGCTCCCAAAGGAAGCGACTACAAGAGCTACATTCTCGGCAAAGGTGCGGACAAGACACCGAAGACTCCGCTTTGGGCTTCCCGCATCACCAACGTTCCGGTTGAAACAATCGAGCGCCTTGCCAAAGAAATCGCCACCACCAAGCCTTGCTTCATTTCTCAGGGCTGGGGGCCGCAGCGCCGCATGAACGGCGAAACGCAGTCAACCTCCATTGCGATGCTGGCTCTTCTCACCGGCCAGGTGGGTCTACCCGGCACAAACACCGGCGCCCGTGAAGGCGACTCCTACGGCATCGATACCGGTCTTCCCACGGGCAAGAACCCGGTCAAGGTCTCCTTCCCGATTTTTCTTTGGCCCAAGGCTGTGATCGACGCCAAGTCAATGACCTCCAAGAACGCGGCTGTGCGCGGCGCAGATCACCTGTCGCACAACATCAAGTTCATTTGGAACACTCAGGGCAACACGCTCATCAACCAGCACGGCGGCATCAATCAGCTCAGAAAGATCCTTGAAGACGATAAGCTCGTCGAAACGATCGTGGTCGTCGATAACCAGATGACACCGAGCGCCAAATTTGCCGACTACGTCCTGCCCGACACGATGAACCAGGAAATTGACGAGCTCGAAGGCGACGCTTACGCCGTGGGCGATTACAACTACCTCATCGCCTGCCCGAAGGCTGCCGACATCCTGTGGGACCAGCGACCGAACTTTGAAATCATGCGCGAAATGGCCAAGCGCTTCGGTGTCGAAGACAAATACACCGAAGGCCGCACATACAAGGAATGGCTGCGCTGGGGCTACGAGCAGACGCTGCAAAAAGCCAAGGGGCTTGCCGATGCCGACAAGTTCCCCAGCTTCGACAAGTTCTGGGCTCAGGGATTCATCAAGTATCGCATGGGCAACGACGACGGAATTGTTCTCAAGGCCTTCCGAGAGGATCCCAAGAAGAATCCGCTGCCGACACCGTCAGGCAAGATCGAGATCTATTCCGAGCGACTGGCTGAAATTGCCAAGAACTGGGAACTGCCTAAGGAAAAAGGTCAGGAAATTCATCCGATTCCGCAGTTCATCGCCACGAAGGAAATGCTGGGTCAAGGTGACGCAACCGAAAAGAAGTATCCGTTGGAACTTTACGGATACCACGGTGCCGGCCGCACGCACTCGACTTATCACAACGTGCCGTGGCTGCGAGCCGCTCACCCCGATCAGCTGATGATCAATCCCATCGACGCCAAACCGCGCGGCATCAAGTCTGGCGATCGCGTCCGTGTCTTCAACGACCGCGGCGTACTGGAAATCGAGGCGTTTGTCACCAATCGCATCATCCCGCATCTTGTCGCCATGCCGCAAGGCGCTTGGTATTCACCCGACAAGGACGGCGTTGATAAAGGCTCTTGCATCAACACGCTGACGATGTTAGACGCCACGCCGCTAGCGAAAGGCAATCCCTCGCACACCAACCTTGTGGAAGTCAAAAAGATCTAGGACGGGAGAAGTCAAATGAAACAGTACGGATTCTATTTCGACGCATCCCGCTGCACCGGATGCAAGGCTTGTCAGATTGCTTGCGCAGACAAGAACGGCCTCGAGGACGGACGCTTCTTCCGTCACGTGCTCGGTTACGAATCGGGTTCCTGGAGACAGGATCGCATGACGGGCGCATGGCACCAGGATGTCTTCCACGGCTATGTGTCAGTGTCGTGCAATCATTGCGACGATCCGGCCTGTGTGAAGGTTTGTCCCACGAAGGCTCACGCGAAGCACCCCGAACTCGGCGGCCTCGTTTTGATCGATCGTAAGAAGTGTATCGGGTGCGGCGCCTGTGCCATGGCTTGTCCCTATCACGCTCCGCAACTTGACCAGAAAGCGCACAAGATGACGAAGTGCGATGCCTGTTTGGACCGCATTTCCAAGGGTGGCAACCCTGTTTGTGTAGAAGCCTGCACGCAGCGCGCTCTGGACTTTGGTTATGTGGAGGATCTTCGCAAAAAGTACGGTGAAGGCGCCCACATCGCGCCACTACCGTCACCGGCTCAAACCAAACCCAACCTTGTGATCAATCCTGCCAAAAAGGCAACAATCGTGAAATGAAGTAAACGATTTCTGCCCACCGGTTAACCCAAAGCCGTCCGAAGATCGGGCGGCTTTTTTTTTAGAGCAAGCTTTCTATCAGTTGTTCCATAAAACCTCGTTTTTTCTATCACACTATCAGTTTTGCTGATAGAAAGATAGAAAGAAGCTCGCTTGACTGACAGGGAGCTGCGCAATCAAAAGCTGACAACACAACCTCTTTCTCGTCTGTTTAGAGTCGCCAGGAACGTATCGATAGCTTGCGATACTCTTTACAGGCAGCAAAGAAACTCGAGAACCGCTCAAGCTCGAGTTCGCTCATGTTTGCAAGGCAGAATTTCCCTAAGTAAAAATTATTTTTACTAAATTCCTCTTGACTAAAGGAAGGCCATATGCAGTTCATTGGACGTCTGGCAGAGTCAGAGCAAGTCCCAGTTTCTCGAACGATCTCCCGATTCGCTCGCTATGGTCTACGGTCACCGTCGTGTCGGCAAAAGCGAACTGTTGCGTCAGGCAATCCGCGGATGCGGTCTGCCCTACGTTTTCTTCAAATGCCGTCAAACCAGCGAGTCTCAGAATTTAACTACCTTTCGATTCGGATTTATTGCTTGATGCGGATACGACGGCGTTAAGTCCACCGAGAATCACAGTCTCTACACTCTTGCAGACCTGTACGATCCGGAAAACTTTGACTAAACCGGAGAACGGCACACACGGCCGACACACAAGGACCTTATTTCTTATCCTTCTTGCCGGCTTTTTCCTTATTGTTGCCTTCGGTCTTACCTTTGTCGCCGTCGGAGAAGCCGTCGCGGAAGGCATGGCCGACTTCGCGAGTAGCGTCGCGAGACGCGTGACCGATTTCACGAGTTACGTCGCGCGTGGTATGCCCAATCGTGCGGCCAGCTTCTTTGATGGAGTCGAAGAATGAGTCGGCGGCTGAAACCGCAGGAACAGACAGCATCAGAGCAATGGCGGAAACAACAGCGGCAAGTTTGTTCATGTACAGGACCGATCAGGTTCGTTGTTGGAGGCCTCAATTATGCCATTGGAAAACCGTCTGCTTCAGAACTCCGAACTGCCACAAAGAGACGGGGAGACACTTTCTTGAAAGCATCTCCCCGCAGTCTATTGTCGCTCAAGCCTGTTAGTAGACAGTCCCTTGAGTGCTTCCGACCGGCTGAGAGCCTCGCTTGGGCAGCCTCAATACGAGATTGGGCTTGGTACTCGGTTCAGGCAAGGGAGCAACAGCGTCAACCTTGCCGTATTGCTTTCTGAGTTCATCAATCGGACCGAACGCGATGGCGCGCTGCGGACAGGCTTCCACGCAAAGCGGAGCCTTCGACTGGCTCAGGCGATCCAGGCAGCCGTCGCACTTGCGCATCTTCTTTGCTTGCGCATCGAGCACCGGCGCATCGTACGGGCAAGCCTTTGCACACATGCCGCAGCCAATGCACTTTTTGGTGTCGATGACCACCAGTCCGTCTTCCTTACGCTTGAAGTGTGCGCCGGTCGGGCAAACCTTCACGCAGGCAGGGTCCGAACAGTGGTTGCAGGAAAGACTGACGTAGTAAGCAAACACATCCTGCTTCCAAGCACCTTCGTTTGTCTTGCGCCATGTTCCGCCGCTGTATTCACGAACCTTTCTCAGATTCATGCCGGGCTGAGCGAAATGTCCGTCCTTACAGGCCACCATACAGGTCTTGCAGCCGGTGCATTTGCTGACATCCACGAAAAAACCGTATTGCGTCATTTTATTGTCCTCCTCCCGGTTACTTCGCAAGCGTCACTTCGACAAGGTTGGTATGCATGGGGCTTCCCTTTGAAATCGGAGAAACCAAGCTTCCCGTGAGCGAGTTCATGCATGCGCCTTCGTCAATGCCCGTCTTCGGATTGGGCTTGTACCAGCTGCCTTGCGGCAGAGCAACAAGACCGGGAATGATGCGCGGCGTCACCTTTGCGGGAAGTTGAACGGCACCGCGATCGTTGCGAACGACTACGACGTCACCGTTTTTGATGCCTCTCGGCTCGGCGTCAATCGGATTGATCCACAGAAGATCGGGTTGGACTTCCTGAATCCAAGGCAAGTTGGCGTACGAAGAATGAACGTGTCCCTGACCATGGAAGCCGTAGCACTCGAGCGGATACTTCTTTTCAAGTTTATCGCCCTGGCCCAGCATTTCGTGCGAAGCGATAAAGGTCGGAATCGGACGAATCACCTGGCCCTGGGCCTTGGGCAGATCAGTTTCCTGAGCCAATTTAACGAGCTGCTCGGAGTAGATCTCGATCTTGCCCGAAGGAGTCTTGAGCGGATGCTTAGCAGGATCGGTGCGGAAGCTTTGCATCGTGATGCCGGTGTCTTCCTTCACCTTGTACTTGGCGATGCCCTGCTTCCAGAATTGCTCGAAGCTCGGCAGTTCGGGCACTTTCTTACGTGTGTCTTCATAGCACTTGCGCAGCCACTGATCGTAAGTCTTGCCCTCGGTGTATTTGTCTTCAACACCGAAGCGCTTGGCCAATTCGCGCATGATGTCCCAGTTGCGCTTCTGCCCGTGACGCGGCTCGACCGCCTTATGCATCGCAATGAGGTAGCAGTTACCGCCCACCGAATACGAGTCTCCGGAGAAGTCGTCGTTTTCCTGTCCGGCAACGTCAGGCAGCAGATAATCGGCAAACTTGGCGGTCGGCGTCATCTGCGTGTCGACCACAACAAAGCACTCGACCAACTTCGGGTCCTTGAGCAACTTGGCCATCAAATTGCTGCCGGTGTGCTGATTGATGACATTGTTGCCCTGCGTTTCCCACATGAATTTGATATTGGTCTTCAGGGCGTTGGTCCCTCGGATAAGACCGGTGCGCTTGGTGAGTTTGTCGGCTTCGTAAATGGCACGATGCCAGGCGTTCAGGCACACGGAAGCCTTTACCGGATTGACTCCGGTCGGAAGCGAGGCCGCAAATCCATTTTGATCAGCCTCTCTGGCGCCGTTGTTGGTGCCGGGCAGCCCCAATTGACCGGTGAGAATCGGCAACATGGCAATGGCAAGACACAGACTGTCACCGTTGGCATGACGCTGAGGTCCCCATCCCTGTGCGATAAAGCAGGGCTTTTTCGTCGCGATTTCGCGCGCCAAACGAATGATCGTTTCACTCGGAACACCTGTGATCTTGGCCGCCCACTGAGGCGTCTTGGCGACACCGTCGGGGCCCAGACCGAGAATATGGCTCTTGTAGTCGCTGTGAGCAGGAGCGGATTTCGGGAGCGTCTTTTCGTCGTATCCAATGCAGTACTTATCAAGGAAAGCCTGATCAACCAGATTTTCCTTGATCATGACGTAAGCCATGCCTTCGACCAGAGCCGCGTCCGTCCCAGGACGAATCGGCACCCATTCGTCTTCGTTGCCGAGCATCGAGTCCGTGTAGATCGGATCAATCATGATGACGCGCGGCTTGCCTTTGCCCAATGCGCAGGTCAAACCATAGGACTGACCGCCGCCCGAAGCACGCGTCACGGCCGGGTTGTTGCCGAAAGCGACATAAAGTTTTGCGTTGGCAATCTGCTCCATGTAGGAGCCGACATTTGTGTCCTGACTCAAGGCAGCACTCGTGTAGCCGGTGGCGCTGAAGCTGCCGTACAGATACGGCCAAGCCATTTGGAACTGACCGGCTGAATAGTCGGAATGGAAATTGAGGTTGCCGCCGATCAAATTGAAGAAGCGTTGGGCGCATTTGCGTGAATTCATCGCAATGCCGTTGTTGCCCGAACCGTGATTGATGAAGACGGCTTCGTTTCCGTACTTCTTAATCACGCTCTTGAGTTTGTCAGCGATTTCGTCGAGAGCCTGATCCCAGGAAATCCGCTGGAACTTGCCCTCTCCTCGCTCCCCGACACGTTTCATCGGATAAAGCAGGCGATCTTTGGAATAGACACGTTGCTTAATGGAACGACCGCGCAGACAAGCACGCACCTGAGGCTGATCGTTACCGAAATTACAGGCCTCGGGACGCCCCGTATTGTCGGTTTCGATCCGAATGATCTGCTTATTTTTGGTCACAACACGAACCGGGCAACGGCTGCCGCAGTTGACGGTACACGCCGACCATGTCACGGTTTCCTGGTCGTCCATGGCTTTTGCAACGGTCGTACGCAGCGTTGAAAACGGCACGGCACCGAGCGCCGCCGTGCAGGCCGCGCCTTTGAGTGCACGCCGTCTCGAGACGAGTGCTTGCATGGTTTTTCTCCTGAGTCGATTTGCCGAAACGCACGACAGCGTTCGGTCATTTATCCGCGGTATCTCGTTATCGCGATACCGCTGTTTAATAGGATTCATTCTACGACTGAATCAAAATCAAATTCAAAAAGAAATGCAAGAGCGATCGATGCCTTCGTTGATTTATGTGCGACAACAAATGACGCATTTAAGGTTATTGTTCCGATGTCGCCGCAAGGAGATATATAGAAGCAAAATGAACCGAAGTTTTCGGAGACTTCAACATCAGCCGAACAAACGGCAAGGAACCAAAAGACAAACGCACCGACATCGAGGACAGCATGTTTTCATACAAACTCACAATTAAGAATCGAAAGAGCCGCAAGGCCAAACTCGAGAAGTTTTATGACGCTCTCGAATCGAGCGATCTCACCAAAGCCGAAAAGACCCATATGAGAAAACAGATTTCCTCAACCGTCAGGAACTTTTATGCGCTAGCAAAGAAATTCAATTGTCTGCCGATGACCATTAAGAGAACGTACGAAAACGCAAAGATCAGCATTCGGATTAAGCTCATGCACGCTGGCACATTGGATGCTCTGGGTGAGCATCTCATCCGACTGTTTGATATGAAATACTATACGCCGGTTCAATTGACGGTCACTTTCCCGAATCCTGCAGGCGACGACATGTCAGCTGCGATCGAATTGACAAATACAGTCAAACAGAAAACATAGATTCAATATATAACGTTTACGCATTGACTTAGCCTCCCTGCCGCCGAGAGAGATTTACTCCTTTGCTCTTTCGGCGGCAGTTTTTTTGTCGCCAACGCAGGTTAACCCCTGCTTCTGTTGACTTGGCACAGCTCAGCACCACGCAGTCTGACAACCTCGACTTTATCTACAGAGTATTGCTCTGAGTTTCGACAAAATATTTCCAGAGACTCGAAACAGCAACAGTCAGCAATGTTCGCTTAAGTGAGGCTGAAAATATCTGGCTTGATCCTAGAGTGAATTGCTTATTTGAAACAAAATTGATTCTTTAACCTCATTTATTCATTGACAATTACGAATAAATACTGTTAAACTCGCCCCATCTAACTAGGAGGCTACAAATGACCGAATCCTTTAAGGAACTTTACGCTAACCTGCAGCGTCAGCAGGAAGAACTCAAGAAGCAGGCTCAGGAAGCCAAGGCCGAAGCCATCGCTTATGTTCAGGAAATCATTACCGACTTCCAGATCAAGAGTTCCGATCTGAAGTTTGCCGATGATCCCGTTGTCATTACTACGGTTAAAAAGACCCGCGGCAAGTCCCCGATCAAGTATCGCCTTCCCAACGGCGTTGAATGGACCGGCAAGGGCAATATGAAGCGTGAAGTGCGCGCTTTCCTTGAAGCCAACAACATGACGCGTGAGGACCTTGATCAGTTCCTGACCGAACAGTTCAAGAAGTAATCCGCCTTCAAGCGAAAAGAAAGCCTCCTTGGGAAACCTCGGAGGCTTTTTTTGAGCTTGCGAGAAAAGCTATTTCAAACGCCAGGCAATAATCGTGACAAAGCCGTCGATAAATTAGAGCCAACGGCTTTGGCAAAGAAACTTTGACAACTACTCGAGACCTTGCAGTGTTTCGGCAATGAACGGATCGTCTGATTGTCCGAAAGCTTCGCGCAAAAGCCTGGCGATCCGATTACTCGCGCAACCGAATCCGAAAGCCTCGTTCAACAACCCCGGATCACCTTGAATCAGATTCAGGATGTCTTTGTCCGTCAGCTCTGTCAAGATCTCTTCGTTCCCTAGCAGCGCCTGCCGAACGTCATATGTCGTATCCGTGCACAAAGCTTCGACAGCCTCTGTCGGCAACGCATCCCGGCGGGCGACTTCGCTTCGCACTGCGCGTGACGGATGGTTGGCCAGTCGGATCACAAACGGTGTCGTTTCGTTGTTGGCAGGAAGTTCACGAGCCACGTTCTCGAGCCCATCGACCGGGATCATCAGTTTTGGAGCGTCGCTTATCGCAATCACCGCACCAGTCTTTTCTTCTTTCTTCAGAAAAACTAGCGCATAGACATAGTCTTCAGGCCGGCCGTATAGATCAAGACCGAAGGCTGAAGCACTGCGGCGGCGTCGCGGAATCGGCATGCGCCGCTTTGGCAGATCGTCGTCAACGTCCCCCAATCGAGCCTGCAGAAGCCGTGTCTGCTGGCGAACGCTCAAGTCCGGATGATCATAAAAGTGAGCAATCAGACGACGCGCTTTTTCCAGAATCGTTTGAATCTCTTTTTCGATTGAATTGATGCGCTCCAATTCTTCAACGGTACGCGGTCGATCACTGCACTGCTGCGCGCAGTTGCGTTTGGCCTGAATCGCGGCATCGACCATCGAGTCCATTGTGTTTTCAATGAGCTGACCGTCTTCGCTGGCAAATGCCACAGCCTCGTCAAAAGTAAGACAAGCGATTGCCGGGGCGTTGAGTGAAAGATTGTTCTTGACGTCGTGAGAAGCGTCGCCGGCCAATCGTCTGACTGTTTCAGCACTCAGGTTTGGTTCGCCGGCCGCCGCAGCACGCAGACGCGCATCCGGATGACGAGCCAGCAGATTCATGAAAGAGGCTCGCTCGGCCGCCTCTTCCGGCATGGTGGCATCCACACCTCCCCAGCGAACCAAATCCGTCACGAAGTCCGTTGACACTGCTACGGTGATCGACTCGAGCCAATCGGTTACATTGGCCTGTCGCTTTCCGCACATCAAACCGATGCCGCATGGGGCAAGCTTGAGCAGATCGTTGTAGCCGGGAAAACCGGGCTGCAGAATCAGCGGCAGACTCCGATCGGATTGTTGCGTGTTTATTGGGTTTTGAAACATAGTCGATATTCCTCTCGAACACCTTGTTTAGCACTCGACAAATTTTTTGTCATGTGCATCGTAACGGAGGATGCGTCGTTTTGCGACTCACTCGCAAAATAAGCCAACACATCGGCCTTTCTGACAAAAAATACATCCCGCCAAACGGAACTCAAAAGCGACAGTCTTTGACGCACAGCCTGTCACAATGATCGTATGTCAAATGACCTTTCAAGGAACTGCAATGACCGATCAAATCCAATCTTCACCCGTCGGAGCCCCGGACTCATCCTCCGAAAACGCCCTCGCCCAATGGCAGGAACTGCCGCTCTTCCTGTTTCGAAAACGTATCAAATCGCTTGCCCTGCTGCGTTACGGCGACACCTCCGTGCGTCTCAGCTCACCGGCCGTGGACTACATTCTGTCTGCACAATATTCGCCTACGCGTTACACGTCCGACGGCATCTCGCCTGCCGTCATCCTTGAAGAGACGGAAATGACCTACACGGCAGAACCCACGTCGGTCCCGGAACCGCAGCGCGCCGTCTGGGAGATCCTTGCCAAAAGCCCGTCTTACGAAATGCGAAAAACGGTAGCCGGCCGCGGCCTTAAGGTAGAAACGTTCATCGAACTTCTCTCCGATCGGGCCTTCTCTGTACGCGAAACCGTGCTCGACAACATTGACGGACTCGAAACGCTTGCTTCAACTGAAGGCGGCCGCAAGGCGCTCGCTCTTGCCCTCAAAGATCGAACGCTACGCAATACGGTGCGTCACCGCATCCGTGACATTGACGAACAGGCTGCCGCCGTCATCCGGCCTTTACTTATTCGTGCCGTGACCGAAGGCGACGCCGTCGATGGCGAACCGACTCCTTTTGAGCTGGTGCTCAATCCAGACACTGATCCTTTTACGGTCGTTCTTACCGAACCCGATGCTCTTGAAGCGACCATTGACTGCCTGCTCGATGATGACGACTTTGACGATTCCTACGGCAAGTGCGTTTCCGGCTCTTTTGTTGTCAACGCAGATACCTCCCATATCATCGAAAAACTTGCCTCAGACCCTCGTGAACCCGTTCGCATGTTCGCCGCCCATTACGCCCGTCCTTCCTCACCCGCGCTGCGCAAGCTTGCGTTTGATATCAGTCCGGCAGTTCGTCGTTGCGTCACTTCTGAACCGGCGGGTTTTACCAATGAAGAGCGAATCGCCTTCTATGGAAATGATCCGGAGCGCCTCATCGAATACGCCGACAACCTCGAGGAGCTTCCGGCAACGACCGACTTTATCCGCTCACTGCTCGCCGACTCCGATCCTACGGTCGTTCTGCACACCACGCGAAAAATCGAAGACCTGATTGCAAAGGCGATCGAAGACGCCGAGGAGTTTGAGAACGACGGCGACGAGGAGGACGAAGACGATTTCGAGCTGGAAAGCGACGGATTTGACCCCGACTGGGACCTGGACTTTCGACATCTGTACAGAGACTCCCGGGAAGATGACGATGATGATGATGACGAAGAGGAGGACGAAGAAGACATCAACAAAGAAGTCGACGCGCGCAATCTTAGGTTACCGCTCTTCGACAGCAAGCTCTAAACCAACCAATTAACACACCGGTTCACTCTTTTTGCCCGTGTTTCCTTAGATGCGAAACCGGGCTGTTTTTTCTTCAACTGGTGTAGTTACTGAAGCTGTAGAAGCTTCCAGATCGGTCAACAATACCTTGTTTGACTCGCATAACTAATTGGTTTTGTCAAACAACGTCCAACAGAAACCACTCACTTCCGCATAATTTTCTTCCACCATTCTTCGTGTCTGTACTTAACCGGCGAGAACCGCACCTTGCCGTCTTTCTCCATCGCCCAGACATCAGAAACTTCGCGAGGAAGAATCAGATTGAAGCCGGCAAACGCCTCCTCGACGTCTTCTGACTCAGTGATTCGTACGGTAGCGTTCAACACGGCTCGTTGCCGTGCCCGCCAGGCACGATGCCAACGCTGCTTGTCCTTCTTTTCGCTTGCAACTTTGACAAAGGACGTAATCGGTTTGTAACGGTGGGATCGAGACATTTTTTCAACCAGACCTAAAGTTTCTTTTCCGGCAAGCCTAAGGTCTCTTGCGTCAGACTCAGACGCAATCAAACAATCGTGAGTATGCGTCATAAAATGACGCATTAAGCATTACCTTACTTCTCGCAACCAGTCGATTGGCAGGACTAACAGAAGTAAGGAGACCCACGCATGTGGTCGCAAATACAACGCAAACTCTACGATCTCATTGATCCCAATCTCAAACTGCAAGTGCACTGTGCCGTATATCCGGGCGGCGGCAGGACGTGCCTAAACGGCATTCCTCGTTTCTGGGTAAAGCTTGGTGGCGAAGTCATTTTCGATTGTCTGCACGACTACATGTTTATGTGGCATGACAAAAACTTTGACATCGGCAATCTTCCTCTCGAAGACGACATCGCCTGGTGCTGCGGCATTGTCATACGTTACTTTCAGGCGCCTGTCGACTCCCTCATGACACTGCACGACCGTTTCGGCCTTACGGACATTCTTTTGGCAGCAGACCGGCGCATCGGCAAACGCCGGTGGCCGGAAATCTACGCAACGCGCTCCGAAGCGGCACAAAAAGTTTTAGTCGCCCGCGGCTACGTACCACCCGCCGAGAATGAGGCCAAGCTCGAAGCCGAAATTCAGAACGTTTTGGACACCTTCGCGGCAAGCAATACCGCTCTCAAATCTCTTTAGGAGCCGACCATGCACCTTCTCAAAGCCGAAGAAATCCTTCGCATTCACGATGCCGTTTTAGAGCGATTCGGCGGTCTGAAATCTCAGCCGATGACACCTGACGCGGGGCTTTCCAAAGCGCAGGCGCTTGTCGGTCGTATTCGTTCTGCGATGACTTACAACACAGCCTACGACTGGAACAACGTGTTTCTGTGCGCAGCCTTTCAGACCCACTGCATCGCTCGTGCTCACGCTTTTGCCGACGGAAACAAACGCACGGCGCTCAACGCCGCAGGACTCCTATTAAAACGCGCAGGATACGCAATCAAGGACTCCGAAAATCTTCCTCAGCTGTTGGTGGAACTGGCGCAAGACCAAATCAATTTGGAAGAAATCGCCGCACGCCTGCAAACCGATATGACCGTCTCCGAGAAGTCCACGGCCGACCGAGAACCCTACGATCCATTCGCCATACTGGCATACAAGAAAATTTCCCCGCAAACGCTGCAGCTCCTTCGCGATTTCGCTGAAGAACGAACCGACAATCCGACGCTGTGCATCATCGGATCTGCACGCTGGCTCTCTATGAATCCCTCGGGACTTGCCTGGGTGAATGTTCAGGAAACGTTGCGCGAACGCCATCCGGAATGGTCTTTTGTCACGTTCGATTGCGGAATTCGGGCCTTCAATACAGACAAGCGCGCTGACGTCGTCAACTCAGCACTCACCATCATTGAATCGGCCGACCTTCTGCACATGCGCGGTCCTTCTACGTTTCTGCACAGCTGGCCTGAAGACTTCGAGACCGTCATGCGGGCGCTCGACGAGCGTGCCCAAGCAGGAAAACGCACGATCGTCACGGCAGACGAATCCGTCGCAAAAACATTCATACGGTACAACCGTCCCGTGCCGGTCTTTTTCGCTAGTGCCCTGGTCGCGGATTTTTCAATGGAATCATTAGACAGATAAACCACTTTCGAGGAAACATATATGCTCGGAGCCATTGTCGGCGACATCATCGGTTCGCAGTTTGAACACACAAACCACCTTTCGAAGACGTTCGATTTATTCACGCCCGATTGCTTCTACTCGGACGACACCGTTCTGACGCTAGCCGTCTGTCAAGCACTTTTGGACACCGACGGTCAAGTTGACCATCTCGCCGCAGCTGCAGATAAACACCTTGCAGATTTTGCCAATACCTATTGGAAGCTCAGCTACGGCAGTCAGTTCAACCGCTGGCGCATTGCTGAAGTCCGAACCCCCTACTTCAGCTGCGGTAACGGCTCGGCGATGCGTGTGAGCGGCTGCGGCTTCGCGGGACACACGCTCGATGAAGTCCTCGCTCTTGCCGACGCTGTCACGGCAGTGACACACAACCATCCGGAGGGTCTTAACGGTGCGCGAGCGGTAGCCGCCTGCGTTTTCCTTGCACGCACCGGTCACGACAAGGCCGCCATTAAAACCTTCATGGAGCGTCACTTCTACGACCTCTCGTTTACGCTCGTCGAAATTCGACCGACTTACTATCGCGGCAAGATGCTTAACACCTGCCAGAACTCCGTGCCTCAGGCCTTGCAGTGCTTTTTCGAGTCGACATCCTTTGAAGACACCGTGCGAAATGCGGTGAGTCTCGGCGGAGACAGCGATACGTTATGCGCCATTGCGGCAAGTATTGCCGACGCTTATTACGGCATACCGGATGAGATCGCTCAATCAGCAGCCCGTTACTTGGACGACAACCTGCGCAAAGTACTTGCTTCGTTCGAGAGCAGATTCCGGTTATGACTGCCAGCGACAGTGATAGACGCAAGAGGCATTAGCCTTGTTGTATCGGACGGGTTTGATTCCGTTCGTTTCGGTTTCTCCAGTCAGACGCAATCAAAGGACACTATGTACTCTACTGACCGTATCAGCGCCGCCTTTGCTCTCGCCGCTCTCGTACACGAAAAGCAAAAGCGCAAATCCACCGACATTCCATACATCAGCCATCCCATGGCCGTAGCCGCTCAGGTATCCGTTTGGGGAGGCTCGGAAGACCAATTCATTGCGGCGCTGCTGCACGATGCTGTGGAAGACGGCGGCGCCCAGTACATGCCTGTCATCGAAGAACACTTTGGCAAACACGTTCTTGATCTCGTCATGGCGTGTTCGGACGCGGCACCGCAGCGAGGTCAGCCCAAAGGCGCATGGATCGAACGCAAAGAAAAGTACATCGCCAATCTGCGTTCGGCTGCGGATGAAGTGCTTCTCATCAGCGCCGCCGACAAATGGCACAACCTCGCAAGCATTCTTGCCGACGCCAAACAATTGGGCGAAGTGGTCTTCGATCGTTTCATCCGGCAAGACTTTGAGCGCACCGATAAGAAAAAGATGGTTCTCTGGTACTACAAGGAGCTTCTTGCCGTCTACCGCGAGCGAAACGTGCCGGTCGTTGTCGAACTCGAAAACCTGCTTAGCGAAATTGAGAACGTCACAGGCCAAAAACGCTGACACTCTTTCAACGCCACCTATCTGATTTCAACCTCCTTGAAAACACTTACGGCCGGTCTTTGGATCGGCCTCTTTTTTTGTTTTCGCTGCCGTCTATCCCATATGTTTTTCTGACGAATCGAGAATATTCATATACGTCGGAAATTGACGCATAGGGTTTCACAATGTCACTTACCAACAATCGACACGTAAGCCTGTCATCATGAAATTCTCCGACCTGAAATCTTCCATCCTCGAGCAATTCAAGACCACCAACGAAGTCGTACCGTTCATCGTCGGCAAGCCCGGCGGTGGCAAAAGTTCCTGCGCCCGCGAAATCGCTCAGGAACTTGCCGCAACCCACAAGATTCCTGCTGAGCGCATCATTGAATTTAATCCTTCCTTGCGAGAGCCCTGTGACGTACTAGGGTTGCCGCAATTTAACGGTGATTGCACTAAGTGGCTTCCGCCCGAAGAGTTCTGGGCCCTGCGTCAGGGCGTGGGTCCCTGCATACTCATTCTCGAAGAACTGAGCGACGCCGACATGAACATGCAAAACCCGCTCTGCCGCGTGGTGCTCGATCGCTGCGCCGGCCAGCTGCGTCTGTCGAACGAACTCTTCATCATCGCCACGGGCAACCGCACAGAAGACCGCTCCGGCGCCAACCGGCTGAGTACGAAACTTGCCAACCGCATGCGCGAGATTGAGTTCACCGAAAACCTCGACGATTGGCTCGAGTGGGCGCAGGAAAACGACATTCCCGTAAAGCTTCAGGCTTTTCTGCGCTTTCGCCCGAATCTGCTCTCCGACTTCAACCCCAAACGCAGCAAGAATCCGACGCCGCGCTCCTGGGCATCCGTCGCTTTGATCCCCGAATCAATTGAAAAGAAAAGCTCAATTTTTATGGAACACGTCGCAGGTTCTGTTGGCGACGGCGCTGCCGCCGAATACGTAGGCTTTTTGAAAATCATGAAGCGCCTGCCGGACGCCTCCAAGATCATCAGCGATCCGGACGGCGGATTGATTCCGGAAGGCAACGATGTGCAGTGGGCGACGATAGCAAAGTTGAGTTCCGTTCTGACCGCTCACAACGCCGAGGCGATCTGGAAGTACACCATGCGCCTGAAACCCGAAATGACCGTGGCCGCCGCCAAGATGTACCTCTCGGCCAACCGAAAGGCCTTTACGTCTGCCAAAACCCGTGAAGGCAACAACCTCTACGGCACGGTGGTAGCTCGGTTTCTACTCGAGGGCGGTCTTTTGATCTGACGGCGCAAGGAGTTGAAAAATGTTTGAAACCAACGAGGATGCGCGCAGGAAAATCAGCAAAGCCGCCGTGGGACTGCTCTTACGTCATCCGTTTTTCGGAAGCCTTCTCTATCGGCATGATGTCCTGATCTCGGAGTCTGTCGAGACGGCGGCCGTGACGCTCGATCGCACCATCTTGCTCAATCCGGAGTTTGTGAAGAAGTGCTCTGTGCCGCAACTTGAGTTCTTACTCGCCCACGAGGTGATGCACGTCGTCTTTGCGCATATTGCGCGACGCGGTGACCGAGATCCTGTGATCTACAACATCGCTTGCGACGCCGTCATCAACGAAACTCTGATTGCAGAAAACGTGGGTGCATTCATCGATGGCGGCATCCGCATGGAAGGTGCTCAGTATCGCACGTCGGAGTCGATTTATAACGAAATCGCTCCCAAGTTGAAAACCCGGAAAATGCCTTCTTCCTCGAACGGCCAAGGCCAAACATTGCCCCTTTTTCCGGGTGCGCCTGAGTCCGGCGTGAAAGACGACGCATCCGAAATTATGAGCGGCGTCTCCATCGGCTCTTCTCCCGTCAATGGGCATCTTTCCATCCGTGACCTTCCCGCGAAGGTCCGTCAAATGACACCGGAGGAAATCAAAGAGCAAATCGAAGCCGGCAAGATCGAAATCGGTCAGGCGCTCGCTACTGCCAGGACCTGTGGGAACATGAGCGGCGCACTTGGTCGTTACGTCACTTCGATGCTTGAGTCGAACCTTCCCTGGTACGAGCTTCTTGAACGCTACATGGTAAGCAAAGCAAACCAGCGCTACAACTGGAGCCGTCCGGACAGACGGCGTCTGAATATCGCCTACCTGCCGAGGCGCGAACGTTTTCCGTCCTTAGGAACGGTCGTGATCGGCATTGACGTCTCTGGTTCAATTTCCGACAAAGAAATTGCCGCGTACCTCGGCCATTGTCAGCGCATTTTTGAGCTTTGTAGGCCCCGCAAGGTTTACGTCGTCTACTGCACGACCCGTGTGGAAGCCGTAGACAGATTCGAGGAAGACGAGCCGCTTGAACCTCGCAAAAACCTTTGGCACGGCGGCACGTATATGCCTGCCATCATGGATTGGATCGCAAAGAAAGAAATCGAAGCCGACGTCTGCGTGACGTTTACCGACGGCTATACGGATTTCCCGTCCGAGAACCAGGTTCCCTGCCCGCTTGTTTGGGTACTGAGTACGGATGTCACCCCTGAAGAAGACGTGCACGGCGAGGTCATTCGCATTGAAAATCCTCAGGAGACTCGTCTATGACCGCACTCAAACACAAAGAACGCTGGAGTTTATCTTCAAGCACTGGCCTCGACGTGTTCTACGGTTCGCAGATCGAGACTTATCTACGCCAACACGCAGCCGATCTCGAACCAGGACGTCCTGTCCCCTATGGCGAAATTCCGGCGAGCTGTTTCTTTCTGTCGGTCAACTTTTATAAATATTCCTATGAATTGTGTAGTGCCGACGGTTCGCCTCTGGAATTTCGTATCGCAACAACGCACGTGTTCAAAAAGGACTCGCCTGAACGCTACGCTGAGGCCAAGGCGAAGTTGCTCAAGAACCACCGCCATCCGTGGTTCAAGCTCCTCAACGGCATTTGCAGGATGCCCGAAACCGACCGAGAGCTTTTCCGAGACTTTTCCGTCAAGGACGTCAACCGCATGGCTTGTTGGGTATGGGAACGCGTCGCCGACCAGGACAAGTCGTTTCGTGCTTACGCTTTCAGCGTGATCATGTGCTTGCTTGAAGGCAGACTTGCCATCGAATCGCTCGTGGAACAAGCCCGCAACGGGATGCTGCCTGAGCGCCTTAAGCCGGCCTCTTTCGTCTTCAATGAACTCAAGCCGAACATCAAGCAACTCTTAGCAGAATCGTCCCTCATAAAGACAACGCCGGTCATGCGCAGCCGCTTCAAGAATCCGACCGGCGTCACGCACTGCTTCCCCCTTTTTAAGCAAGCTGTGGGAACGCTCGCTTGCGTTGCCCCGCATGACCCGGAAGTTTTGAAACATCGCCCCGCGTACTTTGTTCTTCAGACGTCTAACGGCTGGAAACTGTACTTTTCCGACATACGAGACGACAAGCCCGAGTTCGTGGCTTTCGGCAAAGGTCGCATCGAAAACTTCGAAAAGAAAATCTGCGACAAGGCCAAAGCGCATCTTCTGGAAATCCTACTGCATCAAACCGGAAAAACGTTTGCTTTGCAAAATCTTGGACAGGAACGTTTTTTTGACGTCCGGCCCGTGCCGACATCCGACGTGACGACCATCGCCGTCTACGAAGACATGCTTGCCCGTTACAAAGAGAGCATCGCAAAACTCCTTACCCCGCCTCACGGTCGGCGAATCCGCGACAAAAAGGAAAAAGAGAACTTCGAGAAAATGTACGCCGCGATGCATGAAGCCTTCGAGTTTTTTTCCGAACAGTCCGATAAAACTTAAGGAGTCGCCATGATTGAGCACAAAAAACGCGTCATTTTCTACCCGATGCAACTGCGTGATTTTGTTCGCGACCATGGCGCCGAGCTGCCCATCGGCATTCCCGTTGCCTATGACACCATCAAGCCGGAACGGTACTGCATTGTTCGCCCGAACCGATTTCGCTTCTACCACGAACTCTGCGGCGCAAACGGACTGCCTCTCAATTTCTTTATCTCAATGCGTCATATTTTCACGGGAGCCTCACCGGTTTTCTACGCCTCGGCTAGAGCTGAACTCATGCGCATGGGCGAGCATCCGATGTTCACGCTCGTTGACAATTGGGATCCGCTGCAGCGATTCGGCCTAAGACGAAACAACCGTCCGCAGCTACAGATGCCGTTGCACGTCCGAACAATTGCTCGAATGGCCGAATTTGTTTGGGAAAAGCTACCCTTTCATAGCGTTTATTCACGTCGGCACGCCTTCAGCCTCGTCATGACGGTTCTTGAAGGCAGACTGACGCTTGAAACGTTGGTGGAACGTGCCCGCAACGGGTCGTTGCCTAAGAAATGGAAACCAATGACGTTCTCGTTTCAAAACGCCGAGTTGGCAACCGATCGGCTTCTAAACCGAACTTCACTTCTTGTACCGAGTCCGAGGGCAAAAAGCCGCTTCCTTCAGAACGATGACATTCAGTTCTGCGTGCCGCTCTACTCGAAATTCTGCGGATCGTTTGCCTGTGTCGCTTCTGAAAACACGGATTTGTTCGAGGATCTGCCCGCCTACTTTGTCGTCCAAACTGGCAAGGGATGGCAACTGCTTCTTTCGGACAGTCGGGCTCCCAAGCCCGAGGCAGTGGCTCAAGGCAAAGGCCTGGCTGCGAAATGTCAGACAAAAATTCTTGCCGCGATCACGCAACATTTGATCTCGGCACTTTTAAACGAAACCGGGCAGCCGAGCTTGTTGATGAACCTTGCGCATGAGCGATTTTTCAAGATCAACTTGGTGCCCATGACACCGACCGATCGGGTGAAATGTTATGAAGACGTGCTCGACCATTACATGAAAAAACTTCATAAGGTGTTTGTGACGCCCGAAAAGTACACGGACAAAGACGGAGACGACGTAAAAACCGAGCTTGAGATCAAGGTCTATCGGGTAATCAAAGAGGCTTTCGAAACGTTCTTCCCTGCCTTTGGCAAAGGCCTACAATCGACTAAGAAAGACAATTGAGACTTTTTCAGTAAGGAATCAAAAATGCTTATCACCATCCGAAACGGCAAAGCTGAACTGCGCAACGACAACGGCAGTCTTGTGCGCACCATGGGTTCGTCGAACGTTGTGAGCGTTTCGATGAATTCCAACCAAGAACTTGTCGGCATTGTCTATGCCAGCGGCAAGGCAGAAATTCGCCGCATCAACGGAGTTCTGCTTCGTACGCTCGAGCCTAAAGATGCGGTCGACATTTCGTTTAGCGGCGATCAGGTGGCAATACGCATGAGTAACGGCAAGACGCGGGTACGAAAAGCGGCCAACGGTGTACTTGTGCGGACTATTTGATGATGCAATATAGACTTCGCCTATCGATTAGCCGATGATCTCTGCAGAAAACCCACTGATTCACACTGTTAATCAATAATATTTCAATGATTGCACCTTTGGAAACTCTCACCGTCGAAATTGATTCCGACGTACTTGCTCAAGCTGAAAAGGTCTGTGCTGACATTGGCATCACGTTGCAAGACGCTGTGAATATGTTCCTACGGGAAACAGTTATTCAACAGCGTTGGCCCATGGACACGATGGATTCGGAACTTCCGGAGACGCCGGAACTGAAACGAGACTAAACTCAGAGTCTCCGCATCTCGGCCTGACTTTCCCACAACCGCGGCCTACGGCCCATTTCGTAGACTGAGCGGCCGTGGATGTGGAAAAGTCTCTTCTCGAGGACTGATTGGACTTGGACGATTCATAAGCGTCCGTTTTTGTGCATGGATATTCTCATCCGTCTTTTTTCGATCATCTCCCAAAAGTGACATTTTTGCCCCAACCTGTGGCAGGCGTATTTTCACGTCTACAGTCATAATCCAACGCATCAACAGTCGCATTCCTTTGCGGGCTCATTGAGTCCGCAAAGTAAAACAGAACAAGGAAGACAAAGATGCAAAAAAGGAAACTGGGCAATCTCGAAGTCTCCGCCATTGGCGTGGGCTGCATGGGTTTTTCTCACGGCTACGGCAAGGTGCCGGAAGCCGACTACAGCATCAACGCGATGCGCAAGGCTTTTGAAGCAGGTTGCAACTTCTTTGATACGGCCGAGGTTTACGGTGACGTGGTGTTCTATCCGGGACACAACGAAGAACTCGTCGGTAAGGCTCTTGGCTCCGTGCGCAAGGATGTGGTACTCGCCACAAAACTGCACCTGCGTCCCGATGAAGTAACGGCAAGCCCCAGCGTGTACGACGCCGTCAAAGCGCATCTCGTCGCGTCAATGAAGCGTCTTGCGACGGACTACGTTGACCTCTACTACCTGCACCGCATCAACGAGGAGGTGTCGTTTGAGGATGTGGCCGCCGCCATGGGCCGACTGATCGAAGAAGGTCTGATCCGCGGTTGGGGTCTATCGCAGGTCGATGTCGATACGCTTGCTAAAGCCCACGCTGTGACGCCCGTTTCCGCGGTTCAAAACATCTACTCCATGGTTGAGCGCGGCTGCGAAGCTGAAGTCATCCCCTACTGCGTTAGCCACAACATCGGCTTTGTCCCCTTCTCTCCGATTGCGAGCGGCTTCCTGTCGGGCAAAGTAACGGTTGACACCAAGTTCGAGGAAGTCGACGACGTGCGCAAGTTCGTTCCGCAGCTCAAAAAGGAAAATATTGCGGCCAACCAACCGATTCTTGATGTGCTTGCCGACTTTTCCAAGCGCAAGAACGCCACCAATGCGCAGATTTCTCTGGCCTGGATGCTTCACAAGTATCCCAATGTGGTACCGATCCCCGGCTCCAAGAATCTGGAACGAATTCTTGAGAACCTGGGTGCCGCCAACGTCTCGCTTACGGACGATGAGTTCACTCAGCTTGAGACGGCCTTGAACGCCTGTACCGTCCACGGCCACCGCGGCTTTGTGGAGACGGAACAGCATACGTTTGGGAACAACTGGAAGAAGAAAGAATAGAAACCCAGATTGGTTTTGAATCACTGAAATTAAACGCTCTTCGATCATTGAGATCGGAGAGCGTTTGTGTTTGAGCATTCAGATTGAGCCCGAACTTGACGATCGACTCCGTCAGCACAAAGCTGACAGAGCCGAAAAGTTCCAGGCTTAGGCGCCGCGTACCGTCACGGGGGTTCCGCTGGGTTTGGCGTGAGACGGAGCTTTGATGACCAAACTCGGATGTGTCTTGTCACCGGTCGGAAGCGGCGCGATCGCATCGACCTTGCCGAACTTGCGACGCAACTCCTCAATATCACCGAAGACAATTGCGCGTTCCGGGCAACTCTCAACGCAAACCGGGTTTTCTCCCTTGGAGGTGCGGGCCACACAGCCGTCGCACTTGAGCATCTTGTGCGCCTTTTCGTCCAGTCGCGGCACACCGTAGGGACAAGCTTTGGCACACATGCCGCAGCCGATACACTTGGCACGATCAATCACGACCAGGCCGTCCTCGGCGCGCTTGAAGTGTGCCTTTGTCGGACAAACCTTCACGCAAGCAGGATCCGCACACTGGTTGCAGCCAATGCTGACGTAATACGCAAAGACATCCTGTTTCCAGAGTCCTTCGGGCGTCTTTTTCCACGTGCCGCCTTCGACTTCCATCACGCGACGAAGATGCAGACCGACGGGCGTGTTGTTCAAATCGGAACAAGCCACCTGACACGTGCGGCAGCCGGTGCATTTGGACACATCAATGAAAAAACCTTTTTGTGCCATTTTCTTTCCTCCTTAAGCTGCCTTGCGAACATCCACCAGAATCGTGTGCTGCGCATTGCCTTTGGCAAGCGGGCTCGGACGATGGTGCGTAAGCGTGTTGATGTTGCCGCCGATATCGACGCGTTTACCGTTGATTTCGACGGGCTTGTACCAGGCACCCTGAGGCATGGTGACAACGCCGGGCATGATGCGGGAAGTCACGCGTGCGGGCAGCCGCACGATGCCGCGATCGTTGAAGATCTCGACTAAGTCGCCCTCTTTGATCTTGCGCTGTGCGGCGTCAATCGTGTTGATCCAGACGCTGTCCGGATGAATGCTTCTGAGCTGCGGCAAATTGTGGAAGGTGGAGTGAATGCGTCCGTGACCGTGGAAACCGAAGCACTGCAACGGATATTTCTTCTGCAGAGCGTCGCCAGGCATTTCCCAGCTGCGCCAGAACACGGGAATCGGTGAAATGACGTCTCCCTTGGGCAGCTTCCAATCGGCAACGCGTTTTGCGAGCTGTTCGGAATAGATTTCGATCTTGCCCGACGGCGTCTTGAGTTTGTTCTTGACGGGATCCTTGCGGAAGGCTTCCAATGCGATGGGATCCTTGCGAACGCCCCAAAGCTTGGCCATACCCTGCTTCCAGAACGTCTCAAAATCAGGCAAACCGGGAATCTTCTTGCGTGACTCTTCGTAGCACCACTTCACCCATTCGAACTGAGAGCGACCTTCGGTGAACTTTTCCTCGATGCCCATCTTGGCGGCGATCAGACGACAGATTTCAAAGCTCGACTTCTGTTCGAACTGCGGTTCGACGGCCTTCTGAATGGCGAGCATCACGGTGGTGTCGCCATGGCTGCCGCCGAGCGTTGCCATATCGTCGGTTTCGGGACCGAGCGTATCTGGCAAGAGAACATCGGCGTACCGGCACGAAGGCGTCATCATGTTGTCGCACACGATAATGAACTCGACCTTGGATTCATCCTGAAGAATCTTGTGCGTCCAGTTGCTGTCGCCGTGCTGGTTAATGAGCGTATTGCCGCCGGAATTGACAATCATCTTGATGTTGGTCGAAAGCTTTTCAACCCCCTTGACGCCGTCAGTCGTGCGCGACATTTCTGTGCCGCGCAGGATGGCATCCGTCCACATAAAGACCGGAATGGAAGCCTTGACCGGATTCTTGAACACGGGCAGATAGACGGCCGGGAACGGCGTATTGCCTTCGTGTTCGCCCGAATTGGTACCGGGCAAACCGACCTGGCCGAGCAAAATCGGAACCATGGCGATGGCGCGAGCCGTCTCTTCGCCGTTGGCTTGACGCTGCGGCCCCCAACCCTGGGAAACGAAAACGGGTTTGGTCGTACCGAGTTCTTTGGCAAGCGCCTTGATGGTATCAACGGGAATGCCTGTGATGCGGGAGGCCCATTCAGGTGTCTTGGGCGTACGGTCCGGACCTTCACCCAAAATGTAGCTGCGGTAATCACTGCCCTTCGGAGCCGATGCGGGCAGCGTCTTGGCATCAAAGCCGACGCAATACGTATCCAGGAACTTTTGGTCAATCCAACCGTTGCGGATGAACTCATAGGCCAGCGCGCCGACCAGAGCCGCGTCGGTGCCTGGACGGATCGGAATCCACTGATCCGCATGCGTGGCAGCCGTGTCGGTGTAGCACGGGTCAATGACGATGGTACGCGGACGCTTGCGCTCCATGGCCGCGTCAATCTGATAACCTTTGCCGCTGCCCGAAGGTCGAGTCGACGAGAAGTTATTGCCAAAGAGCACGTACAAAGAAGCATTGGCGATTTCAGACGGCAACGAGGCGGCACGGCTGCCGTAGGTGAGCGGGAAGGATTCCTGCAGCTGCGCATTGGAATACGAGCCGTAGTACTTCAGATAGCCGCCGTTCAAATTCATCAGACGCTGCCAGGCGCGGCGGGAGCTCACGATGGACTGCTGACCGGAGCAATACTGCCAATAGACGGATTCGGGACCGTACTTGTCGAGGATGCGCTTCCACTGCTTGGCGATGATATCAGTGGCTTCGTCCCAAGAGATGCGCTCAAATTTGCCTTCGCCGCGTTTGCCGACGCGTTTCATCGGGTACTTCAGGCGATCGGGCGAATAGATGCGCTCGCGCATGGAGCGACCGCGCTGGCAGGCGCGAATCTGGCGGGGACCGGCCGGATTATCCGGAGACGTATTGTCCGTCTCAATGCGAATCACTTGCCCGTTTTTGGTAATGCAGCGCACCGGGCAACGTTGCCCACAATTGATCACGCAAGCACACCACTTGGTTTCTTCTAGGTTGTCAATTGCCGCGGATACAGCTTGTGCAACAGGCGTCAGCACAAAACCGCCCGCTGCCGCAGCTTTCAAGAAGTCGCGGCGACCGAGCATGAAGGTCGACATGTTTTTCTCCTGAGTCTGGGATTTTATGGGCTGTAAGTATCTTTTTTAGTTTTTTTCAGCAACTAAACCCGTAGCTTATGGAGAATTTTATCTAGACCTTGCTTGTTTGCGATTTTTCTTTGCTGTTACGTTGACACAGGAATAATCACGGACATTCGTTTACATGCGCTGTTCATTTGCGCCATGTCTTGACCTGAAAAAAGTTGACACTTTCCGCAAAGGAAAAACGTGTCAAAAATGGACGAAAACGATTTTGTTGAAACGGGCAACTGGCAGTTATGTGCAAAATGGGGGCAACGAGCCCTGCCCGATGAACGAGCTGAAGCTGTGAGACAATTGCTCGAGAAAGAGCAAACGGTTGAACAAATCGTTTCGCGCTTCAATCTCAGCAGCGTCCAAGTCGTCTACGGATGGATTGGTCGCTATATCGAGGAGAGCTTATTGTCTGATACCTCACAAAAGCCCGAGGTTGACTCCAAAGAGCTCACCCTGTCCGAGGCTCTCACGGAGATCAAGAGGCTCAAAAAGGCCCTTGTTCTCGAGAAGATGCGCAGTGCCGGATACTCGCACATGATTGAGCTGGCCGAACAGCAGTTCAACATTCTGATCCGAAAAAAATCTGGCACCAAACAGTAGGCTGGTTGCGTAGCATTTGGCCTCGCATCAGTTTGGACAAGTGCTGTGCGCTGTTTGGTTATTGCCGCCAGGCTTACTACAAGCATTCAACGGTCAAGGATTTCGACACCGAAGCCGCAAACGAATTGATTGTGCAAAGCGTCAGGCAGCATCGCGAGATGATGCCTCGCATTGGTTCACGCAAGCTCTACGTGTTGGCCCAACACGAGCTGGGGAAGCCTTGTTGGAGAACTTCGGGGCAGACTCCGCGCGAAGTAGACTTCATCGAAATCGTTGACGGAAAAATGCGGGCGTTCGAATGCAAGCTTTCGCCCAAGACGAAGTCAAAGGCTGGTAAGGTGTTTTTCAATGCGTATCCGGATTGTCCGGTCGAGACCTTAACGCCTCGTGATCTGATGAGGCTCTGGCAGGAAGACGAAATAATTGAATATAAGTGAAAACTCGATCCCTTATCAATTCAGATTATGGGCGCAAACCTTGTAATCCGGGCTTTTTTATCGAGATTCAAGATTCCGCGCTCACGTCCATTTACAGTTTCTCGTGCGTCAGTTGTTGACGCACTATCATCCACAATACCACCATCGAAAGACCTCTTTTCTTTGGTGGCAACATGACTGAATCCTCCTCCAGTACGCACGACACACCGGCTTCTTTAAAAGAAGCACTGCATCTGGCGATTGATAGCCTACCAACGCAGTCGAGCAGCTTCGGACAAATCTCGGCTGGGCTTGTTCTTGAAGCCATCAACCATCTTCAATTCAAAGGTTTTTCGCAGGATGATCAGCTCGCTGCAATCCTGTGGACCTTGCCTCGCAAAGAAGCGCTTTGCCTGGCTCCAAACTATCTAATTGCAGATATTGATGCGGTTTCCAACCTTTGGAAGGTCTTCTTAATTCATTTAAGCTATCAAACTTCTTCAGATCAGCTTTCGGCGACGACAATCGGTACCGCCATTTCCAAAGCCCCTGCTCGAGTCCGCTCCATTCTCTCGGTGTTCCTCACCGTCGCCAACGAACACTGCTGCCGTTCGATGAGTACTGATATCCCGAACACCGTCAGCAAACCGTATTTGCAAAACCTTCTTGTCATTGCAAGAGCGCTCGAAAAGCACGCAGTCGACACCACGGCCGACGACCTGGTCGCTTCCGTTGAAAACGCCATCGACAAGGCTCACCTGACAGATGATTTGACCCCGGAGCGCACCTGGGTTTGGCAAATCAGAGCTCTTACGAATCTTTCTGCCAAGGACGCACAACCGCTTGTCGAACTGCTTCGCCGCATCCTTCGTTACATGTGGCTGACCACCGGCAGCTATCCCGACAACCTTGGTGGCCATACGCAATTCTTTGTCCGTATCGAACGAAGCCGAAACGGCGTCAAAGGTTCCGTTGACCGCCTGATGGCTTCGATTGCCGCACGATTCGGAAAGCTCTTCGACATCCGCAAGGTCAGGTTTTCGGACAAGCTTCACGACGTTCAATGGAGCCGCCGATCCATTCATTCCTGGGCAGAAGGTCTGCGCCATCAAGCGGTGCATGATCGACTGCTGTCAGACACACATGCCGATCCGCTCGCTGCAATTGCAAGTTTCGACGAGTTCGGCACAGTAACCGACCAACTCAAGTCTTTCGAAAAATTCGCAGAACTTCAGTGAGAAAAAATATGACTGCCTTTTCTTTTTCCGACCTTCGCATCAAGTCGATGCAAATCAAGGGGGAACGCCCCGTCATCGTGATCCTTTCGGGCGCCGGACTTTCGGCTGAAAGCGGCATTCCCACATACCGCAATGCCGACAACAACTGGAATCGCACGGACAGTATGGATTCCGGCGACATGAAGCATCGCCCTCAGCTCGTGTTTGATTCGATCAACCGCCGCATTGAAGCCTACGATCAGGCCAAACCCAACGCCGCGCACATCTCGATTTCCGAATTCAAGAAAAAGTGGCGCAACAAGGCCGACATCATCCACATTACGCAAAACATCGACACGCTGTGCGAAGAAGCGGGCGACGCGGGTGTCTTTCACCTGCACGGATCGTTTCTGACGAGCCGCTGCACGGAATGCGGAGCAACTTTCCCCCGCATGGGACTCTACAAGGAAGGTAACGTGTGCCCAGCCTGCAAAGCCTCCGGCTGGTCCGTTCGTACCGACGTGGTGCTTTTCGGCGAACAGCCGCACGGCCTCGATTGGATTCCCGGCGTCTTGCGCCGAGCCGATGTGTTTCTTGCCGTCGGAACCTCCGGCATGGTCTATCCGGCAGCAGGCTTTGTAACCGAAGCTCGTCGCCGTAATTGCCGCACTCGCATTCTCATTGCCAAGGATGCCCCTTTGGACGGATTTCAGCCGCTTTCGACCGATAACGACTCTGTCGGACACTTCACGAAGTTTGTAAGAGGCAATGCAACGACCGTTCTGCCTGCCGTACTTGAAACGCTGGGCAATTGGATTGAGCGTGTCACTGAAAAAACCGAGGCCGAGCAACCTCAGACCACGCTCGACAACGACGAATAACCTACCGACTCAATCCATGCCGAACAGATAGGAACAACACACCATGCCCATGTTCGTACACAACTTCACGTCCTACTTCCACGAAAAGCAACGCGACCTTTACTTTGTCACGTTTTCGCAAGTCAAAAAAGGGCCTCTGGGATTGCCCGACGTTCAGGATTACGAAGCCATCCCGGGACGCCGAGAGCTTCTGAAGTGGATCAAAGAAAATCTCCCCGAGACCAAGGTGGGACCGATCTTTGCCTACGACTCGGACAGCGGCTTCATCACGATGCCCTATGACGGCTCGATCTATCTGGAATTTGCGCCGGAAGATCAAAAGAAATTCGAAAGCCGCTGGGAGACCCCCGAAGGAAAATCACTCGATGAACGCTGGCAGTGCTACTTATATCCGCTCGAGCTCTACAAGGAAAAACACGGCGGCCGCATTCCTGCTCCTAAAGAATATTTCGACTGAAACAAAACACCATGCCTACACGTACCGACACAATATCAACAACCAAACAAGCGGCAGCGCAGGAACTGCTTGAGGCCGTTTCCGGACTACTGACTGACGGCAAATCCGATGCAGCTGACAGTGATAAGCGTGATGGCATCCCCTTCTCTCCGCTATCGTTTTTCAATCCCACGCCACAGTCTGTGGCGTCCGTGATTGCGTTTCTGCTCAATCCCAAGGCCTCGCACGGACAATCGACGCTTTTTCTGATTGCGTTTAGCGAGGATCTCTCAAAGCACCTTGAAGCCGCGGGTCTTGCCCGTTCTGTCAGGGTTCCGCAGCTTACTGACAAAACTTCAATTTACCTTGCCGAAACAACGAAACCTCACGACGTTAAACCCCGAGCCTTGAACAACGGACTTGTTATCGTCCGCTGTGCTCCTACGGATACAGCCAAGGCGTCGAACGCAGATGATTCAAGCCCGTCCCTGGACATCAAACTGCAGCGTGGTAAAGCCGTTTTGATCGCGGACTTCGGCGACTCGGATTGCCCGTGGCGTACGAACGGCGAAGGCGCAGACATCGTTCGGTATTCGATCGTGGATTTTGCCGACATGCTGGTGCATACTGTCGAAAAAATTGACGTTCCTGACGTGCGCTGGTTCGTCAAAGCCTTTGCGCAGTACCTGTTCACCAACGGTGCCGACACGCAGGCCGGCCGCAAGCGCAAGCTCTACGAACTTTTGCGATCTCCGGAAAACGTAACGGCGGCAGCCTGCATTTCGGATGCCTACGCCGATTTGGTTGAGCGTAATTGGCAGCGATTCGTGCTCTCGATAACGGATGCTTGCCGCGAGCGCTACAAGTTTGAGGTTGAATGCGACACCCATGTCGTGTCGCCCGAGAATCCTGAAAAATTCGCCTTGCGCTTTCTTTTCACGACCTCCGAAAAATGGTGTCTTTCCTTTGCCTGCCGACCCAACAACCGCGGCAAGGCAGAAGGCTTCTGCTGGGGCGTGTGCCTAACCAACGGAGGTCTCTTTGCCGACGAACCGGAACTCGCGGAAAGCTTGTCCGACATGATGAAAACGCTTTTTGGCTACGGAGATCATCGATGTTCTGGTCACTGGGCGTGGTTGCGTGAAGGTAAAAAGGACGAGACGATCGACCGCGAAGCCGATGTGCCGTACAGTCTGGAAGATCCATATTGGTTCTCGATGCTCAATCGCGGCGACTTTGAGCCGTTGACGAGGTGTCTGTTCTCAAAGCTTGATGCGATTCTGAAGTATTGCGAGATTAAGGACTGAGCTGGTGACTAAAGCTGCTATAAGTTAATGCTTGCGGATTACTGGAACGTGTCTACAGTGACATTGACAGTTCCCGAAGACCTCTGTTCGATTCGTTGAGCATGCATACAAAGAGGGACGCTTCGCCGGTAATGCTTGCATTACCGGCATTTTTGTTTGGGCTACAGCAGCATTCTCTATGTTTCGTATAGTGTAATAACGAAAATTCGCGATTTTTCGTTATTACGTTCTCGAAACGTCTCAATCTGTGTCCGTAGGCCCGCAAATAAAGGCGCTCTCCGAAACCGCGCATAACCGCGAATCTCAAAAGAGCGCCTTGGGCAGGCAGCTGTTTGACCGGCCGCCTTATCTCCGTTGCGACTACTCAGACGAAAAACCGCATCAGGAGCATGCCGATGAAAGCCATCAACAGACTGTTGAGCATCAACAGCGGCCAGTACTTTTTCGGGACGTCTGCCACGCCGAGAAGTCGACCCATGTACTGAATCTGAGAGGCCATCAGGATCAAAGCGGGAGCCATGATAGTTACGTCGTGGCCATTGAGAACGCCGCTCGAAGCAAGGCTGGCTGCCACACCGACACCGGCGCCGCACGACATCCAGGTCGCAAGCAACACCGTGATGGCCTGTCCGGGCAAATCGAAAATTCCCATGATCCCGCCGCAGGTGCGTCCGAGAAAATCCATCACGCCCCACAGCTGCAGAATGTAGGTGAGCACAAACGCCATCACCACATTCGGAAGTAGGCTGTAAAGCCCGATGTTGAGACCCTTCTTGAGACCGACGATAAAAATGTCGAAGGGATTGTTCGAGGTGGTCTTGGCGGCTTCGTTACTCATTTTCGAAATCCTTCTTGTAAACGGTGCTCAGAACAAAGCGGGTAAAAATGCCGCCCACGAACTTCAAAACAAAAATGATGAGCATCGGAATCCATACCGGACACACGAATAAGAAAAACAGAGCGGAAACAATGGCGTAGTAGTTGTTGACGCATCCGGCTCCTGCGTACTGCCATGCGGACATGGTCACCAGTCCTTTTTTGCTGAGTTGACCGCTGTCGTACATACCGCGGGTAAGAGCCGCACCGCCATCCGTGCTCTGCAGATCGGTGATCATGGCAAGCGCCGTAAAGCCGGGAAGTCCCAACAAGGGCTTTAAAAGCGGAGTCATGAGTACCTGAGCGGCACGCAGAGCTCCATAGTGCGCAAGCACTTCAATGAGCCCCATGGCAAGCATCACGCTGGGAATAAGCGACAGAGCAAACAAAAAAGCAGCACGAGCCGACAAGCCGCCCGAACCGATGTAGTTGCTCTTGGAGTCACCGATCACACCGAACTTGCCGATCAGGGTCGTAAAGTCAAAAGCGCTCAACCACTTGCGCGCTTCAGGCATTTGATAGAAAACGCCGGAAAAGATGACGATGGCAAAGATCAAAGCGATATACGCTCCGATGCCGACTTTCTTTTCCTCTTTTAACTGAGGAGACGGTTTGTTATCCATGATTTTCCTTTGGGGTGGTTTGTTACCTTAACGAATCCTAGAACAGCGCCTTGAATGCGTATGGCAAAATCGACAAGCCTTTGAGCAAATCCGTATTTCGCTAGGTGCTATGCCCTACAGACAAAACAGTAAGCGGCGTTAGGCTTATCACCCGAAGACTATGGAAGGCGTGCCTGCACAAGGCAACACCATCAAAAAAGGATCGAAAATGAGCAAATTGGACGTCGTCGAAATTTGGAAAGAACTGCACCGTATGCCCGAACCCGGCATGAACGAATTCAAAACCGGGGCCTACCTGGCCGATGCACTCGAAAAACTGGGCTATGAGGTCACCCGAGGCGTAGGAAAAACCGGTGTCGTGGGTGTTGTCCGCGGCAAAGAACCCGGTCCCGTTGTGATGCTGCGCGCCGACATGGATGCCCTTCCTTTCAAAAACGAGGACGGCAGCATCGAATACATTCATGCTTGCGGTCACGACTCCCACAGCGCCATGGTTTTGACGGCGGCTGCCGAACTCGTGGACAAAGTCAAAAAAGGCACGCTCAAGATCCTGTTTCAGCCAGCCGAAGAAACGCTCGAAGGGGCGCTCGCCGTGATGAAAGACGGCGCGATTGACGACGTCGATATTGCGCTTGGCCTTCACGTTCGGCCTGTTCAGGACATTCCGGCCGGCACGTGCTGCGCCGCGGTGCGGCATTCGGCAAGCACATTCCTCTGCGTGGAAATCGAAGGCAAGTCGGCTCACGCGGCGCGTCCCCATCTGGGCGTCAACTGCGCGGAAGCCGCAGCGCTGATCACCAATGCGATCTGTGCGATCAAGATGAATCCTGCCCTGACTTGGTCGTGCAAAGTCACCTCGATTTCGGCTGTGTCCTCGGCTTCCAACATCATTCCCGATCGCGGCGAACTTGTCCTTGATGTGCGGGCTCAGACCAACGAACTGATGGACGAACTTCTCGAGAAAGTGCGGCGAGCGATTGAAGGCGCAGCGTCAAGCATCGGAGCCAAAGCGACAATCAAGTTCCCGGGCGGCGTCATTCCGGCAGCCATTTACGACGAAGATCTCGTTGCCGAGGTGGCGCAGACGATCAAGGAAGAACTCGGAGCCGACAAATTGGCCACCGACTGCGGTGGCGGCGGAGAAGACTTCCACTACTTCAAGCAGACCAAGCCTCACATGAAAGCGGCGTACTTCGGACTCGGAGCCGGCTGCACGCCGGGACTGCACGCCCGCAACATGACATTTGACACCGCGCAACTTGCCAAAGGCGTCAAAGTACTCGTGGCAATGGCACTCAAGAAATTAAGCTGATCGTTCCATGGAACCGCCGTACTCTCTCGTGTCAGTGGCCGGCGGTTCCGACTGAATTTCGGCCAAATCATAGATTCTCCGCATAGAGCTTTCGTCAAGGCAATATAAAAATCTTCAATTGTTTGCCATCTCGATAGCGAATTTTTATGTACTGTCCAATCTCCGAGATTCCGACACCAAGCGAAACGGCTTAATCGTGCCAAACGCCAGCAGACCGTGCGATCATTGTCGAGTGCATACCACAAACCGCCACTTTAAATCAATGAAGCAACCGAAAACATCACGTACAAACTATCGCATAGGTGAATTTGCCGAATACATGGGTGTAACACCCGACTTTCTGAAGCACTACGAAGAATGCGGGCTGCTGGACGTACACCATAGCGAAAACGGCTACCGCTATTTCAACTTCGATCAGTCTTCGCGCATCCTGGAGTACATGCGTCTGCGCAACTACGGTGTTACCGTCAAGGAAATGCGGGCGATGCTGATGGCCGACGCAGACGAGGCTTTATTGTTGCTGGACAAAAAAGTCGAAGAGTTGCGCAGACAAGCCGACCGCATTTCTGCTGTTCTCGAAGAACACAAGCGCGTGCATGCCTGGCAGCAAAAACGACGCATCAGACCCGTCGATTGGGAAGTTCGCGAGGTTGAAGCACACTATTTCCTTCCACATACGATGGATTCGAACTTCATCCGGGATGAGCGTATCTATCCCCTTCTCAAAATCTGGACAAGCTGGTTGCCTATCGCCAAATCGGCCATGCATCTCAAAGCGGTCGAGTCCGGCGACAAGCGCTATTTGCCGTGCTGGGGTGTCATTCTTCCGAAATCCATCGCCGAGCGCTACGGCATTCCGACAAGCGAAGTCGTGAAAGTGTTTCCGGCAGGCAAAGCTTTCGTTTACCACTTTGCTGCCGACGAATCCGCTTTCAGCATGGAAAAGCTCTCCCGGGCGGATCACCCGGCCTTCCGACAAATGAAAACGCTCAACCTGAGGCCGGCTGACAATCTTTTTCTGATCGTCGAAATGAAACTCATCAATCCGGACGGCAGTCGTCGCGGTGGATACGGACGTTTCGTGATGCCTATCCGAGAATCTTGAGAGATTCGAGGGTGCCTGAGCGACTAAAGTACGGAATCAAATCGAGGCCTTGACCAACGCTTGGGACAAACTTCGCAAAAAAAAATCGGAGCCGCATGGAGTACCCGATCGGCCGGCTTCCTTTTCGACACGACCGAATTTGACTCAAAACAGTGCGCGGCCCCGACAAAACGCAGGAGAGAGAAACAGAAAATGTTAGGGACGGCAGGTGTTCAGTGCTTCCAAACGCCTGCCGCGACCCTTTGGAGATAAATCAAGCCTTAAGCTGGGCGAGATACTTGCCGACGCGGCGGCCGAACGTCACCGTGCGGCCGCAGGCCATACCGGTGACAAGGTTCGGATAGGTGTTGGCAAAGTAGCTACCGCTGTCATTGCCGATCACGTACAAGCCCGGAATCGGATTACCTTCGGTGTCGATGGCGTTCATGTTCGTGTCGATCTGAATGCCGTCCATCGTGCAAAGAATGTCACCCGTATTCTTCGCGCCGTAGAACGGCGGCTTGTCAAGCGGTGACAGACGGAAGGGTTCCTTGCCGTAATCGACGTCGTTGCCGTCCTTGCAAAGCTGGTTGTAGCGCTTGACGGTCTTAACGAGCTCTTCGGGCGGCAGCAGCAACTTCTTGGCTAGCTCTTCGATCGTATCGGCCTTCATCAAGAAGCCCTTTTCGAGGAGCACAGGGAAATACTTTTGCTGGAAGACCTGCCACGGGATGTTGGGATCCGCTCCGTTTTCAAACGGCACAAGGCGAGAACAACCGTGCATTTTGAACTGCTGCACGTACTTGGTCCAGTTGGAGTCAAAGAGCGTGTAGTGGCAATGTCCCTTCTGGTATTCGTCGGCGTGCAGAATGGCTTCGTAGGTACCCGATTCGTTGATGAAGCGGTGGCCGTCTGCGTTGACCTTGAGCCAGGGCTGAGACGCCATCCAGAGCATACCGACGTCGCCCGACTTGGCCGTTTCGGGACCGTTTTTCTGGTTGGGACGAAGCGCGCAACGATCAAACTTCATGGCCGAGTGGATGTCGTCCATCTTGGCGCCGACCCACAGACAAGCACGGATGCCGTCGCCGTGAGCTCCGGGCACCGAACGGTTGCGCCCGATCACGCGAAGCGTCCACGGCTGCAGCGCTTCGAGCATCTTGTAATTGAGTGAATAGCCGCCGGTGGCAACCACAGTGCCTTTGGATGCAACGTAACGCACGTACTTGCCGTCCTTATTGGTGGCAATGCACCCGGTAACGCGTCCGTTCTTGCGCTCGAGCTTAACCATCTTGGTGTTGTAGTCAAAGCGAGCTCCCTTCTTGACGCAGTAGTCGTACAGAACCTTGTTGCCGTTAAGCGGCTTGCCGGTACCGTCATCGGACGTGCGCCAGCGAGGCGAATGACCTGTCGGGAAGTGATGATGGTAAGCGGGATCAACCTTGTCGCCCGATTCGTGCCAGAGTTCCACGCCGCGTTCGGCCAGACGATCGCCGTACCAGTCAATCGTGGCGCCGGAATTGTCACACCACACTTTAACCAAATCCTGCTGCAGGTGGCCTGCGGCATATGTCGTTACGGCGCGAATGAACTCCCACTTGTCGATCACGGTGCCGTATTTCTTCTGGTAGCGGGAGTTCATGGCCGCCAAGTCGTCGCGAATGCCGGTACCGGTCGGGAATCGGTCGATGCCGATCACCTTGGCCCCCTCTTCTGCCGCAGCGGCAACGGCAAACATACCGCCGGTACCGCAGCCGATCACGAGAATTTCCGTCTTGATCGTATCGACAATGTCTTTTTCCGCTATTTCGGGCGGCTTGCCGAGCCAGTCGCCGTCATCGGCCGCTTCGGTCTTGGTGATGACTTCAACGGGAATTTCACCTTTGGCCTGTGCGATGCACTTGGCGGCCGCCTTGTGAACGGCCTGAGAAGTGATGCTCGCTCCGGAAACGGCGTCAATGTCGGCCGACTGAGCCTTCAAAAGAGATTGCCTGAGCTGCTTTGCAGCGGCCTGGCCGATGTTGGGCGTCTCGTGCGAGACGTCGAGAACAACATCCGTGATCTTGTTTGAATCAAACGTCATCGTCACGACAACGTCGCCGATCCCTGATGCTTTGGCTGAATAGGTACCGGGCTTATAGATACCGACGGGCGCCGCGTGCAGACCGACGGCAGCCAGCGATGCGCCGCTGGCAATGCTCGTGCGCAAGAAAGCTCGGCGAGACAGATTTTTCTTGTCCATATTGTTCTCCGGTGGTTCCTGATATCCGAAGCATTCTCCTGTGCTTCGCGGATCCGGAGAATTCTCAAGCTGCGTGTTGCACCCAGGTCAAGAGTAATGGGAAAGATCTTAATTTGTGAGCCGATCCGGGCGGGAGGTGGCATTCGGGTTAGTCCCAGGCAGAACTTTGCCCGCATTTTTCTGCCATGTCCGGGACGAAAAAACAGCACGGTTACTTATGCTCGAAGTTCGAGCTGCAACCAAAAAGGCGATCTTGGACGACAAGCTCGCAAGCAAAGAGATACCGCACTAGCTGACCAATAAAGAAAAGCCGCCTACACCAGTCCTTTTTCTTTAAGCAACATCATTCGCGCAATCAACTGCGCCGTACTGCCGACGCCGAGCTTCTCACAAGCTGACGCGCGATGAAACTTTACGGTACGTTCTGCGATAGACAATTTGGCAGCAATCGCTTTGTTGGATAGGCCTTGCACGACGAGCTGCGCCACCTCACGCTCTCTTTCGGTCAGCGAACGAGCGTCGCTTTCCAGAGCATTGTTCTGAAGTTCAGACAGCTTCCGCTTGCAATCCTCTCGACACCAATGCAAAACGGCTTCTTTCAATCGATCCGGAACCACCGGTTTGAGCATGAAGTCAACTGCACCGTCCTTCATCGTCTGCACTGCCATATCCACGTCACCGTGTCCTGTCACAAAGATGACCGGCAAGGTCACGCCGAGTCTTCTCATTTCTGCGTGAAGCTGCAATCCGCTCATCTGCGGCATGCGAACGTCCAGAACAAGGCAACCTGCCGCATCGTTCTGATCGTCAAGAAAAGCTCGAGCCTGTTGATAACACTTAACTTGCCAACCGACCGCACCCAGCATGAAACGGTAAGAGTTAAGCATCGTCTCGTCATCATCAACAATGCGAACCAGACAAGCCGCCTTAACCCGGGCTTCCGGCAAATCGTCAATTTTGGTGTGTCTATCCGTCATTTTTTTATGCTTTCGGCAAAACCATCACGGCCTTCAAACCAAAAGGCTGATTGCGCTCAATCCTTAGTCTGCCGCCGCATCCCTCCATGATGCGGGCCGATATGGCTAGGCCCACGCCCAATCCGGTGGACTTGCTGCTCGTTTTCGGTGAGAACAGATCCTGAAACATGGAAACGTCAACCGTGGGTCCATTGTCGGAGACAGCCAGCTCCCACATCGAGCCGTTACTTTCGAGTTTGACGTCAACTTGCGGATCTGTCGTGTGGCGGGTCGCTTCAGAAGCGTTCTTGAAAAGATTCAAAATGACAAGAGAAAGCTCCACCGCATCGACCTGTACATAGGCATTGGGCGGAACATTCACGTTGATTGTCGGGGGCGACTTGGCCAACAGACGAAAATCTCTGACGGCGTCACTGACAACTTTGAGCAATTGCCGTTTTTCAATTTGTTTGCCTGCCCCGCTCTTGGCGTACCCGCGAACTCGTTCGATAATGGCGCTCGCCCGTTGTGTCTGTCCGATGATCTCATCTGCGGCAATGCCGATCAACTCCATCGTATCGGACTTTTGTCCGGCCTCTCCGACAGAGCTCGGTTTGCCGTGTTCGGTCTCGCCTTTGGTGATCGTCCGAATTCCGTCTGCGAAATTAGCGATCGCTCCAAGCGGCTGTTTGAGTTCATGCGCCACCATGTTGGAAAGCATGCCGACCAAACTGGCCTTTTCAAGAGCCTGAAGTCGGGATTGAGTCTGCAACACTTCGTTTTGCGCGGCTTCCCGTTGCTGCATAGCCGCTCGCAGACTTGCTGTCTTTCGCCGCACTTCCAAAGTCACAAAAACCGCATGCCATATGCCTAAAAAAAGCAGTCCGAGCGCCACGAGGACCACCCATCGGTATTCCTGCCAAAAGCGCTTGAACGTCCACTCGCGCAAGTAGCTGTAGTGACCGATTTTCAGATCCTTGAAAAGACGGTCAATCCTTGTGAAGTCGCTTGCGATGCTCCAATACATCGCTGAGTCTTCCGGCATTGAAAACAAAGCTGCCGAAGCCTTTCGGCTCAATTCCGGCAATGCTTCGGTCGTTGCGGCAAACACCCAATCAGGGTACAGCGCGGTGGAAGTCAGACAACGCAAACGAGGTTCCGTCTTTGCCCCGATAACACGAAAGTCGTCCCGGCCAACAAGTCCTTTGTGCACCATTTCCTCGAGCAGACAGGCGCGCACCATACCAATATCGGCCCTTCCCTGCTTCATCACGTCAAAGACGCTCTGCATGGGATATCCGGTAAAAGTAGTCGAGCCAAAGAATGTTTCAGGTTCATATCCCCGAGCATTCAGTTCTCCGAGATGAACACGGTATCCGCCGAATGCATTGGGCGCAACGGCCACCGCCGTTTTACCCTTCATATCTTCGAACGTGCGAATCGTCGTATTTTCACTGCGGACAAAAAAGATGCCGCCCATACTGAAATTGGGATCGTCTGCTTCGCGGATTTTCCGCGTAGCCAGATGACGGGCGAGACCCTGAGTCTGCATATGCGAGAAAGTGCCCGCATTGGAGATGAAAAAATCAAGCTGTTTGCGACGAACGGCCTCCGGCAGCGTGTCAAGATCGTAATACGAAAGTTCAATATTCCGCCCCCAGGCTCTTTTCAAAGCCTGAACCGTCTCGGAGAAAACTTCTGTGCTAGACAATTCACCGATTGTGCTCAGAATACCCAGTCTCACCGGGCCTTCTGTGCCCAACCGACGGTCGAGACTCGACACATCGGACGATGCAGCCGACGGATTTTGCACCGCCAGCATCGTCATCAGCACAACATTACAAATCCATCTGGGCATGATCGCAACCACCGAAAAACAACCTGCCGTCACAGACATCATAACGGCAGGTCGTCAGTTGGAGATTCCGGTGCTTTAAGCCGTTACTCGAACGTGTTTGCGAAGAAAGTCGTCTATCACGGTTTCGAGCAGAGTTACCAACGCCATCGCAACATCGTTGTCAGGTTGCTTTGCTGCGAGCTCGGCCCTCACCCAAGAAACCCAGGAGAGATGCCGCTCAGCAAAGGAAACCGCGGCGTCAGCGTGACCGGGCGCGGCAAGAAGACGCGCCCAGAAAGCCAGCAGCACACCGAGATGATCGGCCGGCTCATGCAATGCCGCTTCGGGAGCAAGGCCGAAATCGCTCATCACCTGCAAGACCTCATCGCGCGGCTCCTGCATCACCAGTCCCGTCACCGCCACGCTTTGATGCGGCGTCACGGAACCTTCGCCGACGCAAAACGCTCGTGTCCAGCAGCGGGACTGCTCCTCAATCGAGCTTTCCCGCAATACATGTGCTGCCTGACAAGCTGCCTTGGCCACGGTTTGAGGCCCTTCAGACAACGTCTGCATCATTGCGGTAAGACTCGAGCAAATCGAGTCATCCGCACCTTTGAGCAGCCAGTCAGAAAAAGTAAGCGCCGCAAGAGCCGTCACACGATCGGAAAGATGTTCGGTCACTTGTGTTTCACTCCTTACTTCACAAAGGTCTTCCGAGCCTCATACAGCACATTGGGCTTTGTCTGTTCGACAAGTTTGCGCGGCACGCCCACGGCATCGAACGTTGCATTGGGATGCAGCTTTTTGAGTTCCTCAATCGGCCCGCACTCCAGTGCGCGACCGGGACAGGATGCCACGCAGGCAGGCTTAAGTCCGACACGCAGGCGATCGACGCACATGTCGCACTTGGTCATGTGAGGATGCTCGGGCGTACCCATCTGTGTTTTTTCCAACGCCTCGAAGTATTGCGGCGCACCCCAGGGGCAGGCCTTCGCACATGCTCCGCAACCGATGCACTTGGCGCTGTCGACAATGACCGCACCGAATTCCTTTTCCTTGGAAATCGCCTTGACGGGACAAACCTTTACGCAGGCCGGATCATTGCAATGGTTGCATGACATAGAAAGCGGCACTACCTCGACGTCCGGAGCTCGTTTTCCAAACTCAAAGAATGTCACGCGACGCCAGTTTTCCTTCATGTCGAAACGCCGCAAAAAAGCATAGTTCGATGCTTTATCGGATGTTCCGGCTTTCCAGTCCCTCGGCGTTTCCAAACTCTTTAAAGAATTGTCCGTCAGACCGTTTAGCTTGGCGTCGCCGCGACGTCCCTCGTTCCACTCTTTGCAGGCAACCGTACATGTGGCGCAGCCCAAGCATCGCTTCTGGTTAAAGTAAAAACCCCACTGTGTCATTTTCGTATTCCTCGACGTATTCGTTGATGATCTGCTTGAGCCGTTAGGCGGGCAATGTTGCACTCACTTCACACACACAACCGCCGGCGGCAAAGCCGCCCGACTTCGATGTCTGCAGATGCAGGTAGGGGTCGCTCGCACCGATGTCTCGGTCGATCGTCAGCGTATTGACGGCCCCGCCCACGTCAACGGGCACACGATGACAAACGGCCTTGCCCGTACCGGCTGCGTCAAAGTAGGCGTCAAAGAATTCGGTTTGACTCGGCTGATACCAGGCGCCTTCACCGATCGATACGACTCCGGGCAATTGACGTACGGTGACTTTGGCCGGAAGTTTGATGCAACCTGCTTCGGTGTAGACATAAACGTCGGCACCGTCCTTGATACCGCGCGCTGCGGCGTCGTCGGGATGCATGGTCACGGCGTGCGGGAAAACGTCCTGGATCATCGTCGTGTTGTCAAAGGACGAATGCGAACGATTGGGCATATGCGGCGTCGTGTACTGCAGCGTATAGCGACGACCCGAAGCATGAGGCGTTTTCTCGAGAATGTCTTCGTAGCCGTCGGCCGGGCGCACGTACTGGGCACGAGCCACACCGGCCTGAACGCGACCGCGCTGCGCAAGCCAGGGGGAATAGAAATTGATGCGGCCGGTATCCGTCGGGAATTCTCCGGGCGCGAATTTGGCCGCTGCGATCACACTCTTTTCGGGCGGAACGGGCAGCTGCAGGTTGGCCTTTTCAAGCATCTCCTCAAACGTGGGAAGCTTCATGTCGGGATCGACCGACTTGTAGGCTTCAGGCAACTTCGTACCCTGCCACTGAATGCGCATCACATCATGGTCCGTCATGCCGTGGCGTCCCCAATCCAGGCCGAGTCGCTCAGCGATCATCTCGTTGATGGCAACGTCGCTCTTGGCTTCGTACATGGGATTGACAACGGCGTTGACCACGTTCATGTCAGTCTTGACACGACTGCCCGTAAAGAAGCTCTCTTCGAGGTGCGTCACCACCGGAAGGACCAGATCGGAATAACGCGCCGTCGTACTCATGAAGCGTTCGTAGCTTACGACATAGTCGAGTTTTTTCCAGGCAAGAATCTTGGGATTGATGGAAGAGCGCTGATTAAACGGGTCGGCTGAACCGCCGCCGCGCCAAACCATATCAATTTCAATCTTGGCGTCGGGCCCCAGATCGATACCGTTGATGCCGAGCACGTCGGCTCGAATTTGTTCGGGCGTACGCGAATCGCGGCCTGTCAGCAACACTTTGCTTTGCATGTACTGAGAAAACAGCAATGCGCTGTGCTTTTTCCCCTTGCACATGGCGGGCGCCTTGCCGAGCTTGACCGCCATACCGTCGACGGGAGCCAGAGCGCCGATGCCGCCACCTCGAACCGTTGCGTTGCCGGTCATAGCCGCCAGACACAGCAACAGCCAAACATGGTACATGCCGTTGCCGGTACGTTGCGCACCGCCGCAAGTCCATGTCGAATGCAGACAAGCGGGCTTGGTCTTGGCATAAGTCACAGCCAGAGCCTCAATGGTTTCGGCCTGTACACCCGACAGGAGAGAGGCCCAGCGCAACACGCCCTCTTCCCCGCCGTGTTCGCGATTGAGTTCATCGAGATACTCCACAAACGACTGTCCTTTAGGCGTCGTAAACGTGGTTCCCTTCCATGGCTTGCCCGTGATCGGATCTTTCGCAGGAGAATGACTGACAACCGTGTCACCCGGGAAAAAGCCGAAGCAATACTTGCGGATATACGCTTCATCGTGCAGACCGCGCCGATAAATCGTATTGGCCATGGCTGCCAAAATGGCACTGTCAGTCCCGGGACGCGGTGCAATCCACGGCGTAATGCCCGGGGCTCCCGTTGCCATGGCGCCTACCGTGCCTGTGTAACGCGGATCAACCACCACGATCGGAATGCCCTTTTCTCTGGCCTTGGTCATGATGAAAGGCAGATGCGGCGACGTTGTTTGCGGGTCGGCACCCCAAACGATGATGAACTTGGAATTGAGCATGTCAATTGACGGATGCCCGTTGACGCCCTTACCGAGTGCGTTAAAGAGCGCATCCATTTCGTTGCCGGCCGAGTGATGGCCCCAGCACGAAACGTACGGGCCGAGGAAAGCAAGCGGCGTGCTGCCAACCTCCCAGATGGGGATGTAGCCCAATTCCTTCTGGCGAGCTCTCGCCTTTTCGATATGCTCGCATGCACGGTCAATAGCTTCATCCCAGGAAATGCGCTTGAAGCCCGCAAGATTGCCGCGTTCGATCGTTTGAAGAAGCGGATACTTCAGACGATCGGGAGCGTACAGGCGTTTACGTTCGGCATAACCCTTCATGCAGGCGCGACGCTGCATCTTACCGATCGATTCGTCCGTCTTGGCCGCTTCGCAACGCGGAACGTCACCGGCCGAGGTCAACGCAAGCAGTCTTCCGTTTTTGACATGGGCCTTTAACATGCACTGCCCGTGGCAATGGATTTCGTGATAGGTGTTGACGACTTTGACGCTTTTGTCGAGCGTTTCAGCAGGCTTGGCTCCGAGAACATCCAAATCGGTTTTGGCAAGAGCCTGTGTCCAACAGGACAAAGATGAGACGGCCGCCGCAGCGGACGTCATCTTAAGAAACTGACGACGTGTGGAGGGAAGAGCGCAACGGCTCTGTTGTTCGGATTTGCTCATGCGATTCTCCTGTTTTGGGGCAGAGAAGCTGCCGAGACCTTCTTGTTTTTGTGAGTACTCGGCTCCATGGTTTCATCTTGGCCTGCCGGAGTAATTCCGACAACTGTCCCAAAGTGCAGTTATTCCTTTTCGGAATAGCGAATCCGCTAAAGCGTTGACGTCCATCCCCTAAACTTAATGCGCGTCGGTAAGAGACATGCGAGCAAACGTTCGGCGCGCTGCGTCAAGCCCTTCAGTCTGCGCCCAGCATTCGATCAAATATTGTTCCAAGCGGCGAATATGCGTGTTGTGCTCTGTGTGAGGATGTTTTAAAAGCCAAACCGGACGCGCCGCGATCCGCCAGTTCTCCAGAACAAGGTCCAATTTGCCGGTTTTGAGATGCGAGCTGATCTGCCACAACGGTACGCCGACCGCGTAACCGGCACCGGCCAGGGCAGCAGCAGCAAGCGCTCCGGCGCTATTCACCCTCATCGTCGGCTCCACCCAGATGGCCACGCTATCATCTTTGCCGAGCATCAGCGGTCGTCGGCCTCGCTCCGCAATAATCGGTCGTTTTTGAAGGTCCTCCGGTACGCGCACGGCGCTTTGCGTTTTCAAAAAATCTGGGGTCACAGCAACGGTTTGGGCAGCATCAACGTCGGCCTGATGAGCGCGGGCGAATGCCGCAACGTGATTCCCGTACACGCTCAGATTCAAATGGAAGTGCGCGGCGAAACGGCCGAAATCAACGACTTTATGGTTGACCAGGCTGTCAGAATCGTCAAAGGTACCGCCTTGGCCTACGACGTTCAATACGAAGTGGAAAAAGTCGGTGAAATGATTAACGATCGTGAGCTGATCGATCTTGTTGCGGAATGCGCTCACGAAGAACCCACCTGCAAGAACGTTGTGGAACGCAAGAAACTGGGCTGCTCGGAAGACTTCACGCTTCTGGCTCCACGCGTTCAGGCTCACGGCGGCAAGGCCGAATTCTTCGTTGTCGGCGCCGACAGAACGGCGGCTCTCCATCAGCGCGAATTTGATTTCGACGAAACGGGTCTTGAAACCGCCTTCGGCATTTTCCGCCGTACCCTTGAAAAATTAAACGGCCGCTAACGCCGAACGACGGTCAATCTGACCGCCCTCCCCCTCCCGATGCCATGCGTGTCGGGAGGATTTTTCATCCAAACGACGTTTCAGAACTCTGTCAAACCTAACCTTCAGTGGAAACTTCTTGCCGAATCAGACAAACGAAGTCAAAAACGACATCCTCGATGCCACAAGAACGACCCCCTCTAAGCTACGATTTCTTCACGTTGACGCCTTTTGAATTCATGACATTTTTGTTCGAAGGACAGAACGCGCCGTCCAAATATATTGCGTAGTTACGAGGTTGTTTTTTTCTCGGTTACACCTGTGTCTTACAGGGTGAGACACTAAAAAAGGGCTATATGACATCATCCGTACTGATTAACGTTCGCTTGCCGCAAGAAATGCGCAGTCGGTTTGCCGATTTGTGTGAACAGCAAGGCATAAGTGTTTCTGAAGCTGTTCGCCGTATGGTTGAACACGCCGTTGCTCTCAAAACCGTAAATCCCGATGACAATATCTGGGACTCCATCGGTAAAGGACAACTGCCTGCCAGATTCAAAAACCGGTTTGCCATGCTGCCGGAACTCACCAAGGATCTGCCTGAAAAAGATTACGAAGGCGAAGAACCTTGGCACATTCGACCCGAAAACAAATGGACGGAGCGTGAGGTTTTCTGATGGCTTCCGGTTTCCTTTTGGACACTAACATCGTCTCATATCTGCTTGACGGGCGCGATACGGTGCTTATTGAACGCGTAGCGGCGGTTGATGAATGTCGACTGTTTGTTTCTTCCATTACCTGCTGTCAACTACCCCGCTCTAAAGAGCGAGGCTTGAAAAAAGTCTTGGTTGACTAGCCTCAGGCCGCCCAAAAGGCGGACTACGTTGGTTGGGAATGCATAGGCACCGCGGGATGTCAATCCTAGTCCTGCGCTCTGCGGTTCACGGTTAAAAGCTCTGAGAGGTAGGAGCGGTGCCGCGAACAGGTAAACCCCTTCCAACATTGGCGAAGGATTTCAACCGGTCGCAAGACCGAGGAGTCAAATCTTGAGAGTATTTGTTTTAAATAAACGAGGGCAACCGTTGATGCCGTGCTCACCGGCAAAAGCAAGGTTGCTTCTCAAAGAGAAGAAAGCAATCGTCAAAAGACGCACGCCTTTTACGATTCAACTTACGATCGCAACGGGCGAAGCAAAGCAACCTGTAACGCTTGGCGTGGATTCCGGCTACAAGCACATTGGTCTTTCGGCCACAACCGAAAAGGCCGAACTCTATGCTTCGCAAGTCGAACTGCGTCAAGACATCACGGATCTTTTGTCTGCCCGTCTTGCCCTGCGCCGCTCTCGCCGCAGCCGCAAGACGCGCTACCGTGCGCCTCGTTTCGACAACCGGGTGGCAAGCAAGCACAAAGGCTGGCTTGCTCCGTCTGTGGAAAACCGCATTGCTGCTCACTTGTCGCGCGTAGAAGCGGTCATGCGGGTCTTGCCGGTGACGGCCATAACCGTCGAAACAGCGGCGTTTGATACGCAACTGCTGAAGAACCCGGACGTTGCCGGAGCGGCGTACCAACAAGGCGAACAGCTCGGATTTTGGAACGTGCGGGAATACGTGCTTTTCCGGGACGGACACGTTTGTCAGCACTGCCGCGGGAAGTCCAAAGATCCGATACTCAATGTTCACCACATTGAGAGCCGACGGACCGGAGGCGATGCACCGAACAATCTCATCACGTTGTGCGAGACCTGTCACAAGGCTTTCCATCGAGGGGAGATCAAACTCAAAGTCAGGCGAGGGAAGTCGTTCAAAGCAGAAACCTTCATGGGTATCATGCGTCGGACGCTCTTTGAGCGTTTGAAAAAGGCTCACCCAGAACTCAATGTTCGCAACACCTACGGTTATCTCACAAAGCACAAGCGCATCTCACACGGAATCGCAAAGAGCCACTGTGCAGACGCGTACTGCATTGCGGACAACCTTGGTGCAAAGCGACTGGAGGGCTTTTTCTTTCAAAAGCAAACCCGAAAGCACAACCGACAGATTCACAAGCTGTTGATTCTGAAAGGCGGATTGAAAAAGAAGAACCAGGCTCCCTACGAAGTCAAAGGCTTCCGTCTTTTCGACAAGGTGATTTGCAAAGGTGAAGAAGCATTCATCTTTGGGCGAAGGACTTCGGGAAGTTTTGATCTGCGCCGTCTTGACGGTACTCGGATTTCCGCCGGTATCAACTACAAAAAATTGAGGCTGCTGGAACCTCGAACTACCTACTTAACAGAATTTAGAAAGGAGGCGGCGCTTCCTCCCCCGCATGAATGCAGGGGTTTCCGCGCCGAATTTCTATGACCATACTGACTCGACGCCGCATATTGCAGACATCCGTTGCCGCTTTAGCGCTCACGAGCGTGCCGTGTCTTGCATTTGCCCACTCCGACCAACTGCTTGCCGATATTCTGATCGGCGTCGGAGACGCCCTGCAGCGAGAGTGGATTCGAGACAATTACGGACACGGTCACTGGGACGGTCACTACTGGAATTACGGAGGACACCGGTACACACCGCTGGAATACCGCGACTTTTGGCTTTCGCGCTACCAACCGCCTGCTCCGCCGCCTCCGCCTCGTCCGGCCGCTCCCCCGCCTCCGCCACCACGTCGGCCGGGCCCGCCGCCGCACCATCCGGAACCCGGACCGCATCACGGCGGGCGTCCTGGCGGTTGGGGACCGGGAGGTCCCGGTCCGGGCCCCGGTCCGAGATAAGCGACGTTTCGATGATTCTTTCGAGTATGGTTGAGATAGATGTCCTTTGAGTTTCTTTCACGCCGACAACTCTTCGGATGCACCGGTGCGCTTATCCTGACTGCCATAGCACCGGAACTGGCCCACTCGGCCTCTGAGCCGCCTATCAACGATGTTTTGAGCGGTGTCGGCGACGCCGCCGATCGGCAACGCCTGCGTCAGGAAGCTCGCAAAGGACAATGGGACGGACAGTATTGGAACAAAGACGGCAAGCGGTATACCTCCGGTCAATACCGCGACCATCTGCTTGGCAACACCAAGCCGCAGGCAAGCCGTCTGCCCCAAGCTTCGGCCCGCCGCGATTACAGTCAGCCTTACCGTCCCGGTACACCTGTGCCTCACCCCGGCATGGTACCCAATCCGCCGGGCGCCCCGGTTCGCTACAACCCGAACAAAGCTTTTCCGCGGCAACCGACAGATCCCGGACGGGGAGCCAGAAGCTTCGGCAGAGGCGGCGGACTCGGCCGCGGCGCTGGAATGCGCCGATAAACCCATTTTCGTTAGTTTCTTAACCAGCTGAAAATCGACAAGGAATCTTTTGTATCCTTGCCGGTTTCCTTTGTCTAACAATTTATAAGCCGGCTAATCAATAAAACTGCTCGTCCGGACTTTCTCAGTACCATTCGTGCTTTTCGTGCCGGTCAAGCGACGCAATGGTCTTCATGTCGGAATCCGATAGCTCAAAGTCGAAAATCTCCGTATTCTCTTTTATGTGAGCCAGATTGCTTGATCCGGGAATCACGGAGACATTTCTCTGCAAATTCCAGCGCAGGATGATCTGAGCGGCTGTCTTGCCGTGTATTTTTGCAATTTTGGCAATATCAGGATGACCGAGTACGGACTTCGTCCAACCGCGTCCGCCGAACGGAAACCATGCCTGCACAACGATGCCCTTGTCTTGAATAAACGGCACGACGTCCTGATCCTGATAGTAAGGATGGATTTCGTTTTGTACCAGCGCAGGCAATACATCAACCTGCGGCAGAAACTCGGTGAGTTCTTTGACGTACCAATTCGATAAGCCAATTGACCGGACAAAATTCTTTTCGACGGCTTTTTCCAATGCATGGTAAGCCGCCACATCACCGTTGCCTGGATGATGAAGCAGCAGAAGATCAACATAGCCGAGATCCAGTTTAGCCAATGACTCTTCAATGGCTTTCTGAGGATTTCCGAACTGAGTCGGATAAATTTTTGTCGTTACGAAAATCTCATCTCGGGAGAGACCGTTTTTCACGGCGTCTCGTACCGCCAATCCGACTTCTCTCTCATTGCCGTAGGACGAAGCCGTGTCAATCAGCCGAACGCCGCAATCAAGGGCGGCTCGCACGGCACGAATACAGGTTTGTCCGTGCAACGAATAGGTGCCCAGTCCCAATACGGGCATGGTTCTTCCGTTGTTGAATTTCACTGCCTTCTCCTTGAGGTTGAATGGTCTCGCCATCCGAATGCCGGTTTTCTGCACCGCCATCGCAAGATGAGGCGGACAGACGGCCGCTGCCAATCCTATTGCACAAACTTCCAGCATCGATCTGCGGCGCATATCGTTGTCTCCATGTGCGTTTCTATCGAATCAAAAGTACCAAGTCGATGCAATTTGCGTCAAATACCTATAAAGTAAGTCCTTCCATGCCTAATGGGCATAGTTCACTTTTTCTTCCTAAGCAAGGTTTCACATGGACATTCGCGTTCTTCGGTATTTTTTGGCTGCTGCAGAACAGCAAAGCATCTCTGGGGCGGCTCAAAAGCTGCACGTCACGCAACCTACGCTGTCGCGTCAGTTCATGGAACTCGAAGAAGAGCTAGGGCACACGCTTTTTGTTCGCTCAAACAGAAAACTTCGCCTCACCCCCAAGGGTGAACTCTTCTATGAACGCGCCCGTTCCATCGTCAATCTTTTCGATCGTACGAAAGAGGAAATCCGCGCGGAAGGTGAACTCACTGGCGACATCCGCATTGCCGCGGGCGAAACGCCTGCTCTGGGAAGCCTGGCGCGCGCCATTGCTCGTCTTCAGCAAGAAGCACCCAAGGTTCGGTTTCACATCGTAAGCGGCGCCGAAGCGCAGGTTAAATCTGAACTCCATTCGGGGCTGACCGATTTCGGCGTATTCGTCGGCATTGCCGATACGATCGGTTACAGCTCAATCAAACTCAGGCAAAAAGACGTCTGGGGCGTGTTAACACGCATCGACGGCCGTTTGCAGGCAAAAAACAAATCGAGGCCTCCGATCTGGCAGGACAGCCGTTGCTGTGTTCCGAGCAATCCTTTTCCCGCAACGAATTCGACGGATGGCTCAACGACCTGGGAAGTAGCCTCAACATCGTTGGCACCTTCAACCTGCTCTACAACGCCTACGTGCTCGCGGCCGCCGGCGTTGGACACGTTCTCGCCTTGGGCGGCATCATCAACCCGACACCAGCCTCAGGACTCGTGTGGCTGCCTCTTTATCCAAGGCTCGAGTGCGACATCGTCGTCGCCTGGGACCGTTCCCGCCGACTGAGTCCGGCTGCCGAACAACTGATCACCCTTCTCAAGGAAGAAGAATCCTTGAGGCCAACAATCTGACATATTCACAGTAAGAAATCTGTTTGTGTTTTGCTATGCCTATAAAGCATAGTAAAGTGTAAAAATAAAGTATTTGTTATTTCTACCATTTGAGTCAACAATTCGCCTTGTCACTAATAGGAGGACAAGTCATGGACGCTCAGATGCTAGAAGGCAAAATCGCGCTGATCACGGGAGCCAGCTACGGTATGGGTCGGACGATTGCAGAATTGTTCGCCGAAGAAGGAGCTCGCGTCGTTCTTACCGCAAGGCATGCCGAGCAACTCAACGAAGTTGTGGAAGGCATTCGACACAAAGGCGGCAATGCAATCGGAGTTGTCGCCGATGTCTGTTCAACCGAAGACACCCAGCGGGTTTTCAAAACCGCCATTGAAACGTTCGGCGATCTGGACATTCTCGTGAACAATGCCGGCATCGGCGAGCAAAAAATCATTGATGAGACAAGCGACGAGTGGATGCTGCATGTGATGAACACCAATCTCGGAGGTCCGATGCGCTACATCCGCGAAGCTCTCAAAGTATTTCTTCCCAAAAACGACGGCTGCATCATCAATATCAGTTCCGTCAACGGTAACCGTCCGTTCTGCGGTGCAACGTACACATCAACCAAAGGCGCACTCAACACGCTGACGAAAAATGTCGCCATGCGCCTTATCGACACAAACATCCGTTGTAATGCCGTTGCTCCGGGCGCCACCGTGACGCCGGCTCACCTTGCCAACAAAGCCGGAGAGCAACCGGGCGGCAGCAAGATGCTCAATTGGAGCGGTCATTTCGTTTACTTTCCCGGCCCGGAATGCGATCCGATCGATCAGGCCTATGCATGTCTTTACCTGGCAAGCAAGATGGGACGTCATGTCAAAGGTCAGGTTCTTCAAGTGTGTAACGGCGCTTTCCTATGATGAGCCACACCGGCAAATCTTTCCGCCGAGGGGCCGTATGGCGGTGCCCGGCGGAAAGCATTTCCGCTCTGAAAGCTGAAGCAATGGCGGTTGCGGTTCTCGTTTTCGCCAACATGTCCCTTGCTCAACAGCCATCCTCCGCCTATGCCTCATCACTCATTTCAAATCAAAGCAACGACATGTCCGTACATACGGCTACTCAAGAACGACAAATTCGCATGCTTGTCCGCGGAAAAAGCTTTTCGATCACGCTTGCCGATACCCGTGCAGTCCGAAAGCTCATGCAATTGCTGCCGCTGACATTGCGTCTGCATGACTACGGCGGATTTGAAAAAGTCGGCGCACTCGGTACTCGACTGCCAAGCGACGATGTTTGGATGACCGCCCGGACAGGAGATGTTGTGCTCTACAACAGCAACCAAATTGTTCTGATGTGCGGCTCCAATTCCTGGAACTACACGCGACTCGGCCACATCAGCGATTCCGGCGATTGGATCAAAACTCTCGGCGACAACGATGTCGAAATTCAGTTGACTGCTCGGTAAATGCCGCTCAACCGTCGACAACCTGTTTGCCGTGCAATCACAACACAAACCTACTTTCGAAAGAGTTGATTTATGACCTCAAAAATTGCTACTGAAATTGCTGCTACTGTTCTTACCACAGCATGCGCTGCGGCTTGTGCGGCCATTCCCGCCGCACAGGTTGCCCCCTCACCCATCAAGCCCGCCGAACTGCAACTGGAGGCGAAGTGGGACAAAGTGTTTGCGCAAAGCTCCAAGGTCAACCATTCAAAAATCACGTTTGTCAATCGTTACGGCATCACGCTTGCTGCCGACCTGTACGTCCCCAAAAACGCTCAAGGAAAACTTCCGGCCATTGCCGTAAGCGGCCCCTTCGGTGCCGTCAAGGAACAGTCCTCGGGTCTTTACGCACAGACGCTTGCAGAACGCGGATACCTCACGATTGCCTTTGATCCTTCGTTTACCGGAGAAAGCGGCGGTTATCCCCGTTATGTAGCTTCGGGCGACATCAACACTGAAGATTTTTCGGCCGCTGTCGACTATCTCTCCACACGAGAGGACGTCAATCCGGACAAAATCGGCATTCTCGGCATCTGCGGTTGGGGTGGTATGGCGATTAACGCCGCCGCTGTCGACGTCCGCATCAAGGCCACCGTTGCTGCGACCATGTACGACATGAGCCGCGTGACCGCGAACGGTTACTTTGATTCGCTGGATGCCGAAGGTCGCTACAAGCTTCGCCAAACACTTGCAAATGAACGGACGGCAAACTATCGCGCCGGCCGATACAACCTTGCGGGCGGCGTGCCCGACAAACTGCCTGCCGACACGCCTCAGTTCGTCAAGGACTACTTCAACTACTACAAGACCGAGCGCGGCTACCATAAGCGGTCTCTGAACTCCAACGGCGGCTGGAATACAACCTCGTCTATTTCGCTTTTGAACATGCCTTTGCTCGCCTACGCCGATGAAATCCGCAGCGCCGTCTTGATCGTGCACGGCGAAAAGGCGCATTCCCGTTACTTCGGCGAAGACGCCTACAAAAGGCTCAAGGGCGCCAACAAAGAGCTTCTCATCGTGCCGGGCGCCAACCACACCGACCTCTACGATCGTACGGACGTGATTCCGTTTGACCGGATCGACGCTTTCTACACGGCCAATCTGAAGTAACGTCAGCCTAGCGTAACGCCTTTAACTTAGCAATCCGAAAGCATTGCCCCTCTTTTCTCCTCCGAACGCTTTGCATCCGGCTGTTTCGAGTCGGATGCACGGCGTTCGTGCCTGTGTTTTCCCAATGCAAACCAAAACCATCTCCGAATCGCTTCTGATCGCCATTCTGACGCTCGGCGTCTTCGGCATCATCAACACCGAAATGGGCGTGGTCGGCATCATTCCGCAGATCGCCGAGCGCTTTGACGTTACTGTCTCGACGTCCGCTCTCTGCGTGAGCGTTTTTGCGCTTGTTGTTTCAGTGGCCGCACCTGTTCTGCCGCTCCTCTTTTCCGGCATCAACCGCCGAACGATGATGCTTGCGGCTCTGTTTCTCTTCGTGTCTTCCAACATTCTGTCCATGGTCACCGATTCGTTTGCCGTGCTTCTTGCCGCGCGCGCCTTACCCGCATTTCTGCATCCGGTCTATGTCGCCATGGCCTTTACGCTTGCCGCCGCAGCCACCAAAGACGAACCTTCCCGCGGCATTGCTCGTGTTTTTGTTGGCGTTTCCGCCGGCATGGTGCTCGGTGTCCCGATGACGACTTTCGTCACGACACACTGGTCATACGAAGCTGCCATGGGCATCTTTACCGTCATCAACACCGTCGTACTGGTTGCCACGTTTTTTCTGGTCCCGGACATGCCCGCCAAACAGCACAATCCCGGATATCAATTGCGCGTTCTCAAAAAGCCTTCGTTGTGGTTGGGCGTCACTGCTTTTACTTGCATCAACGGCGCCATGTTCGGCTTTTTCAGCTTCATGAGCGACTTTTTGCATAAAGTAAGCGCCTTTTCGTTTGACGCAGTCAGTTCCGTGCTTCTGGCTTACGGCATTGCCAACATCGTCGGCAATATGCTCGCCGGCCGCGTTTTCGGACACTACAAAAAATTCTTCACGCAGGCGGGCCCCGCAGTAATGCTCATGCTCTACGTGCTTTTGTACTTGCTTTCGGCCAGCAGCATTGCGACTGCCGCACTTGTGGTTCTGCTCGGCATCTGTGCTGGATTCATCAACATTTCCGGTCAATACATGATCAGTTCCGCCGCCCGTGAAGCGCCGGACTTTTCCAACGGACTCTTTTTGACCGCAGCCAATTTCGGTACCGCTTTGGGCACCATGTTCTGCGGCATTTTTATTTCGCTACAAGGAACACGCGCAGCGCTCTTTGCTACATGCATCCTGCTTCTTGCCAGTCTTGTGTTTACCTACACTCGCACAATAATCGGATCCGCGGATTACTCAAAATTTAGCCAGCAAAATAGCAAATAACGATCACCATAGGAACCCGTGAAGAATCCTGCGTTTTCAATTATTTAGCAACGTTTTTCCGTCAATCCGACTTCGGAGAAATTTCAATCGTTATGAGTGTGAGGGTTACCCGAATATCCAACATACCTGCTTGACCTCATCTCTCAAAGACACGCCAAATTTATGTGCAACTCCTCGTTAAGGACGGTGCACAAGGCCAAATTGGCGCGGACAGAATGCCGATAACCTGTAACAGCTACGCCGTTTTTCCTGAGTAGGATTGCCACAAGGTGTTGTAATTTATCCTAGGGTAAACACCCCCCCCCGATCACTTTTTTTCATTCTTTTCTTGGTAGTCAAAAGTCTTAGGTGCCATGATCGACTCCGTCCTGCAAGGACTCCGCCGGATTGAGTTGCGTCTTTGCAAGAGTCCGCAACTCTTGTTCCAGTCCGGCGGTTTTTGCAAAAACTTGATCCTATGCAGAGATCTGCATAGGTAGGAGAAGAAATCATGAAAAAGACTTTGGCTGCTGTTGCAGTTCTCGGTGCTTTCGCCGGCTCCGCTCTGGCTGCTGACGTTCAGCTCTACGGTATCGTTGATACTGGCCTTCGCTATCTGCACAGCGATCTTGATGTCGATCGCCCCGACTATGACGCAAAAGATACTTTCTCCATGGAATCGGGCATGCAGTCTGGCTCCCGCTGGGGTATCAAGGGTACTGAAGAGCTCGGCAACGGCTTGACCGTCGGCTTCATCCTTGAAGACGGTTTTGCCTCTGATACCGGTGCTGAAAAAGACCAGATGTTTGATCGTGAATCGAGCCTGTTCATTCAGGGTGGTTTCGGTAAGTTCGCTATGGGTCGTATTGGCTCCATCAACGGTGGCGTTAGCTCCTGGGGCAAGCACGGTGTGATGTCTGCTTTCGGTACGTCGTGGGGTAACTATGCTGCCCAGGCTGATGCTGTTTTCGGCGGTTCGGGCAAGTGGGACAACATGATTGCCTACGAAACGCCTGATTTCGCCGGCTTCAAGGTTTTCGCACAGTACGGCATGGGTTCCGACTCTAACGAAAACGAATCTTCGAGCGATCGCTACTACGCTATCGGTGCTTCCTACGCAAACGGTCCGCTGAACCTGTACTTCGCTGTCGACTCCATTAACTATCAAACCGCCAAGCTGGCTTCCGGCACCCCGATTAGCGGTGACGATATTGATGATGCCTGGACGGTTCGTTTGGGCGGCAACTACGACTTCGAGGTTGTTCAGCTCTATGCCGGTGCGGCGTATTTTGACGAAGCTAAGCTTTCCTCTTTCTCCGGTGCTGCTACCGACCTTGCAAACTACTACAAAAAGGATCTTGCAAAGTCCTTCAAGGTTAAGGGCTGGAGCCTCGGTATTTCGGCTGCTATTCCGACTGCCGGCGGCAAAGTGTTGGTGGGCGCCTCCTACATGGATGCAGAAACTGCTGACAGCATGGCCAAGTACGATCAGGGTAGCATGGACAACATCGACATGACCCGCTGGATCGTGTCTGCCGGTTACGACTATCCGCTCTCCAAGCGCACCGACGTCTATGGCGTTGTGACCTACAACCAGGATAGCATCGACTACAACACCAAGGGTGAAGCCGACGAAGATCCCGCCGTCTTTGGTGTGATGGTTGGTCTGCGCCACAAGTTCTAATCTGATCTCTTCTTGAGATTCACTGATTAGCAAAACCCGCTTCGACTTAGGTTGAGGCGGGTTTTCTTGTGCTGATGACATCTCACCATCCAATCGATATATTCGAAAGTCTGAAAGATTTTGATCTCGGTCAAAGTACTTAGGCTGCTGAGCATGTGACTCTCTACATAAAATTTCCAACGTAGGCTAAATAGCCACTCATCATCTGCGATTCGACGCACGGCCTTCTTGCCTCTACGCCGAACCCCACATCGGGAGTTACATATGCAGTTTCGCAATATCATCGCAGCCGCTGTCATCGGTTCGCTCGCTTCAGCAGCTTCGGCTACCCTCAAAGACGGTTCGTACCAAGCTCAAGTCATCGGACATAACGCCCCGATGACTGTCAAAGTCACCATTGAGCATGGAAAAATCGCTGCAATTTCCACAAAAGATCTTGAATCGTTCGGTGTGGGTAAAACCGCTCTGCAAGTTAAGAGCGAAGAAATTATCAAACGTCAGTCCATCGGCATCGATGCAATGTCGGGCGCCACGCTTTCGAGCTTTGCCCTGATTCAAGGGGTTGAAGAATGTCTGAAAGCTGCTGGTGCCACCGAAGCCGATATTGAAAGATGGTCCAAACAAACTGTTAAGCATCCTGTGACTCCGTTAACCGTCACCGGCGACGTAGCAATCATCGGCGGTGGCGGCACGGGTTTGGCTGCCGCCGTATCTGCGCTTGAAAACGGCGCTGGTAAGGTGGTCATCATCGAAAAACTCGGTTATTTGGGCGGTTCCACCAATGTTTCCGGCGGCGCTCTCAATGCCGTCGACGACAAACGGCAAAAAGCTCAGGGCATTACGGACAGCATCGAAACGTTCTACAACGCCACAATGAAAGGTGGACATAACGTCGGTGATCCCGCTCTCGTACGCTATCTCACCGAGAACGCCTATCCGACCGTTGAATGGATGGAAAAGCAAGGCGTCGTCTTCCGGGACAAAATCGGCGCAGCTACGGGCTCTCTCGGACAGCGCAGTCATTACGGCGTCAAACCCGCTGGAAACGCCTACACCTCGGTCTTTGAGCACGTGCTCAAAACCAAATACAAGGACCGTGTGGAGTTTTTGATGGAATGCCCTGCCGAAGCTATCCTGACGGATGCTTCAGGCAAAGTAACGGGAGTTAAAGCTGTTCGTCACGGACAGCCGATTACCGTAAAAGCGCAAAGCGTCGTTCTGGCGACAGGCGGTTTCGGTGCCAACGTCAAATTCCGTCAAGAAGTCAACACCGGAGTTTGGAAAGAAGTGGTGCTCGATAAATCCATCGGCACAACCAACATCAACAAAGCCGCACAAGGCGACGGTCTGGTGATGGCTAAAAAAGTCGGCGCTCAACTAATCGGCCTCTCAGACATCCAACTGCACCCCAACGGAACACCGGGCACCGGACTGATGCAGGACATTGCAACTTCAGGCCGCAACCGCATTTTCGTCAACCTTGAAGGCAACCGCTTCGTCAATGAGGGCGCCGCCCGAGATACGCTCTGCAAGGCCATTTTCAAGCAACCCAAAGGCACGTACTGGCTCGTCATGAACAAATTGCGCTATCCGGACATCAATACGCCCGACAGAATGGGCATCACGATGAAGGATATGCTTGCTTTGGGTCGAGTTAAAACTGCGGCAACACTCGATGAACTCGCCAAAGTGATCAATGTGCCGGCCGACAATTTGAAAGCAGCCGTTGCCGAATACAACAAGGCCGCTTCGCATCAGGTCGAAAAGGATAAATTCGGCTTTGCCGCCACAAACACGGATGATGCACCGATGACCGAAGGCCCGTGGTACGCTTGCCTGAAGGTTCCGACCGTGCATCACACGATGGGCGGCGTAAAGATCAATACAAAAGCAGAAGTTATCGGCACTGACGGCAAACCCATCCAGGGACTTTTTGCCGCCGGTGAAGTCACGGGCGGAATTCACGGTGCCAACCGCCTGGGTGGCAACGCCATTGCTGATGTCTACACATTCGGACGCCAAGCCGGTGCCAGTGCCGCCAAATTCGCCAAGTAACTTCTAAACACTATGTTTTGATTGATCCGGACTTTTTAGTTCGGTTCGTACGGTGGGCATGGATAAAGTTTATCCATGCCCAAATTTTTGCCTCTCTGCCAGATTCAGATTTGGACTTCCTGTTTCTTCCGTTACGACTTGATGCTCGGTGTGTGTCAATACCGTGAGAGGAATAATCGCTGCCGGAGTAGCGGAGTAGTTGGTGCCAAAGGTAACGTCCTTACCGACAGGAAGGTACGACCTCAGCCTGACTGGCGATGCTCCGCTCCTTGGCGTCAAGGCCATGTTTGCTGTTGTCTACACCGATGCGCAAACTGCCGACAGTCCGGATAAGACTCAGGACGTCAACTTCCAGCGTTTTGTTGTGGATGTCGGTTACGACTATCCTTGCAACAAACGCACTGACATGTACGCCGTTGCTTCCTACATGCAGGATGACTGGGAGGACAGGACCAAAACGCAAGAAGGCGAGTTTTGAATTTTCTGGGCATACTTGAGACTCCATCGGGCAGATGCCACACCTGTTACAGGTTCATCGAAAAGATGCGACCTATTTTGGCCAAACCCAACACTCGTTCCATTCGGTGGCAGATTTGCGACCCGTTTCTTCGGTTTTGGTTCCGCTACATCGAAGGCAACCAAGGCTTGATCGATAACGGCATGTCTTCGGTTTTGGAACACGAAATCGCAGAATCCTACGCAACTTTCGTCGGGCCTATGCTTGAACGGTTTTTCCGTCAAAAACTGATGCGCACCGGAAAATACACGAGTTGGTTCCCGGTGGAAACAGGAAAGAGGCGCACAAGGAGACCAGAACGAAATTGACCTCATTGCGGTTGGACGCGACAGAAAATCAGCGTTTGTCGCCGAAGTGAAACGCCAAAAGAAATCTTTCCGAGAAGGTGTCTTTTTGGACAAGGTCAAACATCTGAAGAAAAGTGTGCTTGCAGGATACGAAGTTCAGACTGCTTGCCTAACACTGGAAGACCTTCGAAGTCCGATCCTGTAGGCTGTTGTCGAGCACACAAAAAATGGGAGCCTTGCGGCTCCCGAAAACTCGCGAATCTGCAATTCGCGAGTCCTGTTTTGCTGAAGAATCTGAATTCGACAGCGGTGAGGAGAGAAACAAAAATAAATCGCAGCAAGGTCGGACTTGAGGCTAAGAGCTTCAAACCCGACGCTTGAGTTAGAAGGAGTGAATCAGGCCGACCGTGGCGCTGTAGCGCGTGGCTTCAACAACTTGGTAGTCGTCCTGCGTCCAAGCGGCACCGAGATAGAGCGTCGTGCGCTTGCTCAGTTTGTCTTCCCAGCCGACCGTCACGTTGCAGCGATCAACTTCAAAGTCAGCGGCAACCTGAGTCGACGGTTCGGCATTCATGTAAGTCAGAGACAAACGCAGATTGCCGCCCAACACCGGAGCATTGATACCGGTATTGATGCCAAAGCCCTGAAGGTCTTCGTTCTTGAATTCTTCTTTGCCGACCGTGAACTTATTTTCGTCACCGAAGAAGCCCATGGAAAGCGGCATGTGGTCGAAATACACGCCCATCAGGAAGAGCTTGACGACTTCAAAGTCGTAAGCGCCGCCCGCCGAAACCACCAAACCGTCGTCCAGTTTCCGCTCGTCTGCAGTCAGGTTATACGACTTCCAATTGAAACGTTCGACGGCACCGGCCATATTGAACGGACCGTTTTTATAGCTCATACCTAAAGCGTAAAAACGATTGGTCGACGACTGGTTTTCGACTTCGCCCTCGTCTTCATCAACGTCGTAGCCGCCCGAATACTGCAGATAGAGCTTAAGGCCTGCAAAGTCCGGAGTCGTATACATCGCCACATTGTCATAACGTAGCAGGTTGCCGGCAAACACGGCGTTGTAGCCGGGAATCGAGTCGCCGTAACCCGTGGAAATCGGAGCAATGTTGCCCGCATAGATGCAAGACGAACCGGTCGACCCCGTCAGGCGAGTCATGCGGCCGAACTTGAGGTTGCCGAAATTGCCTTCGAGATAAATCGTGGATTCGCGATCGAAAATCTTGCCGTTGGAGGGCAACGCACCGGTATCGGCACTAAAACCATTTTCCAGAATGAAGCCCACCTTCACGCCGTTGCCGAGGTCTTCCGATCCTTTAAAACCGAAGCGGGAGCCCAGATTCTTGCCGGACGTCATTTCCGTCACATGGCTCGTATTTGAACCGTTATCCGTGCCGGTATACATCAGACCGTAATCCACCAGACCGTAAACGGTCACATCGGCAGCGCAAGCCGCAGTGGCTCCTAAAGCCGCTGCAGCGGCAAGCATTGTCTTTTTCATCGCGTGCATTTTCTGTCCTTTCTTTTGTCAGCGATAAAACAATCGATCAACCTTTGGTTTGAGAATTTGATTTGTTGCCTCAGCGCACCTTGAAGTCAAACTGGTGGCACTGATTGCAGAAGTTTTCGGGTTCCATATGACCCATATGGCAGTTCGTGCACTCCAAGTCCTTGCCGTAGTGCGGAGAAACGTGCGGATTGGTAGGTTTGACCTTTGCGGTCTTTTTCACAAGTGCGTCCTTCTGATGGCACGTCGTGCAAGTTTCGATCGTGGGCGTCTGAGGATTGTTCGCGTCGGGCCCGTGGCACATCTGGCAGCTCAATCCTTTGGCCTTGTGCCGATCGGCCAGAAAGTTGTCGGCAGCTTGGGCAGGAAGCGAAACGGTAAAGAGCGCACAAAGCGAAGCAAACAAAACAGACTTGGCGGTCCCGGTCATCTTTGACATCTTTTTTTCTCCCGGAAATGAATTCAAATTAGCCGTCACCCAAATGCGCGGCTTCAATAGAAGTGGAGGTCGGGAGCAATTGTGAAGAGCCGTTCGGGCTACCACTACATCCCTCGGTATGCATCCCGCGGGATGTATTCAGAAAAAGCTCATCGGTCGAGAATTCCGGTCAATGGCAAAAACGCCGGGGCGCAAGACGCACAACAACAAGAACTGCTCCTCACACCCGCGGCGCAGCCGTTTTATAAGACACTTCAAACAACCACAAAAGGATTCACCATGGAAAACGTTGACACTTCCCGCCGCGGTTTTCTGAAATCGGCCGTCGCCGCTTCCGGCGCCATCATGGCCGCAGCTGCTGCCAATGCCGGCATCCCCGCTTCCGCCGTCAAGTCCTATGAAGAAGAATTCGACGTCGTCATCATCGGTTCCGGTTTCGCCGGCATGGCCTGCGCTCTCAAGGCCGGCCGCGCCGGTCTGCGCGTTCTGATGCTTGAAAAGATGAGCGTCGTCGGCGGCAACTCCGCCATCTGCGGCGGCAACGTTGCCTGCCCCTGCAATCCGGTACAGAAGGCTCAGGGCATCAAGGACAGCAAGGAACTCTTCATTGAAGACTGCTTGCGCGATGGCCTCGGCATCAACCACACCAATCTGCTTGCCACCATCGCCGATCGCTGCAACGACACGATCAAGATGGTTGTCGACTGCGGTTGCGAATTTGTGCCCAACCACATGCTCTTTGAAGGCGGCCACTCCGTTCCCCGTTCCTACGAAATCAAGGCTGGTTCCGGCTCCGGTTACATTCGCCCGATGCACGCTGAACTGAAGAAGATCAAGAACGTCGTGATCCGCACTCGCGCCAAGTTCGACGACTTCATCGTGAGCGACGACAAGAGCGAAGTGCTCGGCGTCACCTATCGTTCCGGCTATCGCTTCAACAACAAGCTCGTGAGCGACGACCTTGAAAACAAGACGGGCAAGAGCCACACCGTTCGCGCCAAGCTCGGCGTCATGCTCGCCGCCGGCGGCTTCTCCCGCGACATCTGGTTCCGTCAGATCCAGGATCCGCGCGTGGTTCCCTCCACCGACTCCACCAACCAGCCGGGCGCAACCGCTGGTGTTCTGATCAAGGCCCTGGGTATCGGTGTTGCTCCGGTTCAGCTCTGCTGGCTGCAGTTCCTTCCCTATTGCAACCCGAACGAAAAGGGCTTCGGCGTTTCCGTGAACTTCACCAACCACGCCTGCATGGACTTGGGCCTCGTGGTCGACCGCAAGACCGGCAAGCGCTTCATGGACGAACACGCCGGCCGCAAGATCAAGGCTGACGCTATGTTCAAGGTCATCGGCAACGACAAGAACTACCCGATCGCCGTTTGCGACGACGCCATCGTCAAGGCCATCAACCCGTCGTTCGTTCGCCTGCCTCTGGAAATGGGCACTGTCAAGAAGTTCGACACACTCGAAGCTCTGGCCAAGCACTTCGGCATCAAGCAGGACGCGTTCCTTGCCGAAGTCAAGAAGTTCAACAACTTCGTGAAGGAAGGCAACGACAAGGACTTCCATCGCATCCTGAAGTTCAACAAGGGTCTGGACGTTTCCAAGCCGCCGTTCTACGGCATTGAAGTTTGCCCGAAGATTCACCACACCATGGGCGGCGTGATGATCAACAACAATGCTCAGGTGATCAGCGCCACGACCCACGCTCCGATCAAGGGTCTGTACGCAGGCGGTGAAGTGGCCGGCGGCGTACACGGTGCCTCTCGTCTGGGTACTGTGGCCGTGATCGACGCCCTCACCTTCGGCATGATCGCCGGCGAACAGTTCGCCAAGATGAAGGCCTAAGCCAACGACTGAAAGCTTCCTTTCAACAACGCCCGCATCCTTTTCTCCTGGGATGCGGGCGTTTTCTTGTCTTGATATTCGCTGCGGCAACTCAAAGCATCACAAAACTGTCGTTGCCTGCTTTGCCGCTTCCAGCCCCGCCGCTCTTCCCATCACCACACACTGCAATAGACCCGTGCCGCCGAGTCGATCAGTGCCCCATATGCCTCCGACGACCTCGCCGGCAGCAAACAGTCCTTCGATTACCGAACCGTCTTTTCGCTTAACTCGTCCGTGCAGGTCGGTTTTAAGCCCGCCCAACGTCGCGTGAATCATTAACCGCTCCTGTCCCCAATAAAACGGCGGTTTATCGATTGTTTGCGCATACACCGTACGCCCGAACGCATCCGCACTTTTTTCGGACGCATGTTTGTTGTATTCCTCGAGCGTGTGTTCAAGTTCAGATGCCGGTACGTTCATTCCGCGCGCCATTTCTGCAACGGAATTTGAAAGTCGGATACTGCCGGCTGTGATCTTGGCGCCGACGTTAACGCCCTTGGCCGATTTCGCGTCCGTAATAACGTACATGGAGTGTCCGGGCAACTTCAAAATAGCTTGGGCAATTCTGGCCGTCGTGGTTGTTTCGTCAACAAAACGGCGACCTTCGTTATCGACGTATATTTCCGCACCGATGTAGTCAAGCATGCGGCCGCCCCAGTAGCTCAACAACACGATGTTCGGCATGTTCGTCCAGACGGCGCCCAATTCTTTGGCCAAATAGAGCCCATCGCCCGTTGCCGTGTCTTGCACGAAACCATGGGGATTGGCCGTTGTAGCGATCTCATAGTCCAGGTTTGGGTTATATCGCATTCGCAAAGCGAGATTTGCTCCGAACCCACCAGTGGCCAACACCACAGCGCGACTTTGAATAACGTATTCCGACTTGGTCTTCTCATCTGCCAGCCGCAATGTGAGCTTGTCTTTTTCAAACCGGTGCAATCCTACGGCACGCGTCATAAGCCGCGTTTCGATACCAAGCTCTCGACTGCGTTCATGCAATTGGAAGATATAGCGTCGGGCTCCCATGTTTCCGAACGCTGTAACGCATCGAGGATGCATACCACCGTAGGCGCGGAAAATATTCGGCGAAAAACGCACGCCCTGCGTTTGCAACCAATCGAGTCCTTCACCGGATTTTTCCGCAATGAAACGAACAAGCTCTTCGTCAATCGAGCCCCCCGTTACCCGGGCGTCAGCTACAAACTTATCAACCGAATCAACAATGCCTTGTGCCGCCTGACGTTTCTCATCCACAAAAGCGATGGATCCGCTTGCCAAGGCCGAGTGTCCGCCGACCAGAGGCGCCTTGTCAATCATCATGACTCGTTGGGCTCCGGCAAGTTTCGCGGAAAGCGCCGCACAATGACCGGCCAATCCGGTGCCGACAACGACCACATCGTATACAGGCACTTGCACGCCTTCCGACGCCCGTGACAACATGCCCTCAGCCTGGACAGCTCTCGGCAGCATATGAAGTCCCGCCAATGCGCAAAATCCGGTCAAACAGCGTCGACGCAGCATGAGTTACTCTCCGTTCTTTGCACCAATCGCCGATTCGTCCAACACGCCCAGGCGTTCAAGCGCTCGATAGGCTTCCAGGGGACTTTTCACGCCCAATTTGGCAAAAGCGTTTGCGCGATGCATTTTGACGGTGGGCTCCGCAATACCGAGTTCCCGCGCGATGACCTTATTGGGTGTATCAAGCGCCGCACGCATGACGATCTCCTTTTCGCGCGCAGTCAAATCGTCAAATATCGCTCGGTTTTTCGACGCTTCTTCGTCGCGCTGAGCTTCAGCCAGGGACGCGTCAACCGCCTTTTGAACAACCTCAAGAAGATCAAAGGGTTTGACCGGTTTTTCCAGAAAACTCACGGCACCGCGCTGCATGGCGCGAACCGCCATCGGAATGTCACCGTGTCCGGTGAGGAAAATAACGGCAAGCTTGCACCCTCGTTCGACAAGTACGCGATGCACCTGCATGCCGGTGAGCCCTTCCATGCGCACATCAAGAATGATGCAGCCGGGGCGTTTGAGATCCGCTTTCTCAAGAAAGTCCTCGCCGCTTTCGTAACACTCCACTTCCCAGCCGCGCGTTTTCAACAGCATCATCTGGGAAACGCGAAACAGTTCATCGTCATCAACCAATCGGATCAAAGGCACGTTTGTTGTCATTTCGATTCCTTGATGTCGTTTTGTTCGGCATGCGACTCTTCTGTACCTGGCACAGATTCTTCTGCAGCATCCTTTCCGGCCTCAAGCGTCAGAAGAACGATTAAGCCGCCCTTTTCGCCCTTTTTAAACTCCAATTCCGCGCCGTGACTGTCGGCAATGCCGCGCACAATGGACAAGCCCATGCCAAGCCCTTCCGGCTTGACACTTTGCATCATTTTGGTCAGACGTCCGAAATCCTCGTCACCGATCACTTTGCCGTTGTCCTGAACTTGCAGCTGATAGCGCCCGTCGGGTGCGCTTCGAACAACAATCTTTACTTTGACGCGGCTGCCCTTTCGAGGTTGCACTTCGCTTGCATTTCGAATGAGATTTAAAACCAAAAGTTCCAGTTCAAGCGAATCGCCAAGTACGGGTGCCGACGGTATTTCGTAGGTTTCCAGAACGTCCGCTTTGGAGGGAGAACTCACATAAAAAGCGCGAACAGCTCGTTTGGCAATGTTCACCAGATCACACAATTTATGAGCGTGCTTTTGTTTCTTCGCATAGCTTCTGACTCGGCCAACGATACCCGCAATGCGCTGCGCTTCGCTTTCAATGCCCTCAAGCGCCACACGGATATTGGCGTCTCGTCTCGACTCCTCAGTCAAAAGCAGATCCAAAATGGCCTTGAAGTTGCAGATGGCGCCCACAGGAGAATTGATTTCGTGAGCAATCATTCCGGACATCTGATTGACGATATTGCGTCTTTCCAGATGTCCCAATCGTCTCCGGTGTTCCCGAGCCTCTTCTTCCATGCGGCGCTGGTGCTCGAGCGTTTGGGAAAGTTCCCGAGTACGGCGGCGCACCAAAACCTGCAACAGAACGCCGTAAAGCACCATGGACAAAAGCACTGCCCCTATGGCCCAAAACACAGCCGTATGACGGGCGTACAGTGCCTTCAGACTGAAATCTCTCAAATAACTGTAGGGACCGGCTTTGAGGTCCTTGAGCAATTGATCGACGTTGGCATGCGACACATAAGAAAGCCACTCAAAACCAACATCCGACTGCTGCGACATCAAGGCAACAGTCACGTCTCGGGCCATCTTCTCCGGCGTCCATGAAAAGCCCACGAGACTCAGATCCGGATAGAGATCGGTGGAGCGCTTGCAGGCCAACGCATCATCGCTTTTGTCGTGCAGTACCTTGAGCTGATCCGTGGCAACCAATCCTTCTCGCTCAAGGGACTCCAGCATACAGGTTGGAAGCACCACAGCATCGGCCTTGCCACCCCACAAAGCCGCAATGATTTCCGGGTAATACTCAAAGAGAAATTCACTCGAAGCGAAGAATTCGTCCGGGTCGAATCCGGCCTTTCGGACTTCGCCCAAAACAGCAAGCCAACCCGGAACGGAATCAGGCAGTCCGGCCGCGATCGTTTTGTTTTTCAGATCGGCTATGTCGCGCAGGTCTTCACGTTGTTTTAGCGTGACCAGAACAGACCCCACACTCTTGCCGGCCTCCTTGGCCGAGGCTGTTTTACGCGTGGCGATACGGTAGGACTCAATGCCTTCACGCTGCCAAATCGCATCGGCTCCGGACGGAGCAAACATAAAGTCAGGCTTAACGATATTGAGCTGCGCATTGCCGTCGGCAGACAAAATCACACGCAGACGGAACTGCGTGCCTGGCATGGCTCGACTCAATCGCTCGATCGTGGAAATCATCATCGGGCGCTCACGCCCAAGATCAGCCGTGTCGGGAACGCCGATCGTGACCACCGGGGGCATCTCGCCGCTTGCGGGAACCGTCCACCTTTCACCCTTGCCGATTGTTGCAGGCGTCAGCGTCGAAATGGATGCTGAGGACAGTACATCGACATTGTCCAAAAGCAAAGCCGAATCACCGGAAACATCTTCCGGTTCCGCATCTGCTACGGCAGCGTTGGGGAAAGCAAGCATCAGAGTCAGCACACAACCTGCCGCCAAACGGGCAATACCTCCCGAACCGACTAACGAAACGCCGTTGGGTTCACAATGAACGTAGGCGGAATATGCGGAATCTGTCTGCGTCACAACCTGACTCGAGAGAGTTTTTGCTCAAGCGAGAATTGTTGCAAAAAATCCGTGCCGGGTGTTGGACCGCAGCACGGATTTCCTGTCAATCGAAGAAAGATTATTCTTCGAAAGTACCCTTCACAATAATTTCGCCGTTACGCATCATCTGACGGCCCTTGGCAAAGACATGAACCAAATTCATGTTTTCGTCAAAGAGGTTGAGGTCAGCGCAATTGCCGGCCTTCACCACGCCCTTGCCGGGCAGCTGCAAAGCCTTGGCAACGTTGCTCGTGATCACGGACAAAGCAGTGGTCATCGGCACACCGAGTTCACCGATCAGGCGCTTGACTTCCTTGAGGTTGCAGGCAACGCCGCCGACGCCCAAGCCAATCATCTCACCCTTGTCGTTGAAACGCGGCACGGAGCCGTGTCCGTCAGAACTCATCGTGATGTGATCGGCCGCCACACCGGCTTCAAGCACTGACTTCACGCCATGAGCAGGCGTACCTACAGCGCAGGAACCGCCCGTGGTGATGTCCACGTAACCTCCGGCAAGACCGAACTCGATCGCCCCCTTGAACACGTCCGGGTGACGTGCGCAGTGCGTCGGACGGATGTGCTGAATCGGCATGCCGCGCTTGACGCACTCAAGCAACATATCGAAAGGACCGACGATGTTGCCCAAGTGAATGTGCAGTACGCCGAGTTTGCCTGCCACCATGGCACCCACGCGAATCTGCGTGAGCAGGCGCATCACTTCTTCCTGCGTGGGGAAGCTTGAGCGGTGATCACCCATGGCGATCTTGACACCGAGTACTTCAGGAACGAAATAAAGATCGTCACGCACGCAGCTCGTGAGCGTCGTCGGGGGATAGGCATAGTTGCTCGTGTACATCCAGGCCGAAACGCCTTCGGCCTGAAGCGCACGTACCTTACCGAGCAAGTTCGGCATGGAGCGGCTCGAACCGTCGGTTCCGGATACGCCCACAACGCTGGTGGTACCGCAGGCAATCAGCTCGGAAAGAACCAATTCCGGCGTACGGGTCTTGGGGCCGCCTTCACCGCCGCCGCCCGTTACGTGAATGTGCTGATCGATAAAGCCCGGCGTGAGGATCAAGCCCTTGGCGTCAATCGTTTCGAGTTCAGGCAAAGTTGCGGTCAAATCCTTGCCGACGGCCACAACCTGCTTGCCGACGGTCAGAACGTCGCAGATGCCGAGGTCTTCAGGCGCATAAACGTGCGCACCTTTGATAAGCAATGCCATTTGTTTCTCTCCTAGCGTATTAGAGGAAAATCTGGGCGGCGATGACATTCACCACCATACCTAAGACCATGACGGGAATCGTTCGACGGATGAGCTCAATGGGCGTCAATCCTGCGATGCCGGACACGGCGATGATGACACCGGAAATCGGGCTCATCGGGCGAGCCAAGCTGGCAGCAAGCTGCACCGGAACCACCAGAGCCATCGTGTTGTAGCCGACGCTCGCAGCTGCTTCAGGCAGCAACGGCGAGAAGGCGAAGAAGGCCGAGTTGCCGGAACCCGTCACGATCGTGGCGATGGCCATGATGCCCATCATCACAAAGAGCATGAGGTAAAGACCGACATCCTGCTGGGCGGCAGCCATCTGGATCATCGTGGAGATGCCGCCGATCTTGGTGAGACCGAAAGCAAAGAGTTCAGCGCAGATAATGAGCGAGACGGTCGAAGTAAAGACCTTGCCCATGCCTTCGAAGAAGGCCTGGAAGCTCTTGCAAACGTCCTTGAAGGCACGACGCGTGACGAGATCGACCAGGAAGGCGATGAGGATCGAAACCACAATGGCGGTCACCAGACCGAGTTTGATGCCGTTGTAGACCATCGGCGAGAAGATGATCAGCAGGAACAAGGGCAGAATAGGAAGGATGGCATAGTGAGCGGGACCGGCATCGGCAAAGGCATCCTTGGTTTCGCCGGCGACGGCGCTCGTATCATCCTTGATACCTCTGGCAGCCTCTCGGCGGTCAAACCAACGCTGCACCAGAGCGTGCCCCACAGCCACAGCAATAATGATGCAGATGGCAACCGGAATCTGACCGGTAACGAAGTACGTCACTACGTCGGTATTGACAAGGTCGGCAGCGCGCATGGCGTTGGACGAACTCGGACCCAGGTCCAAGCAGCAGGTCGAACCGATCACGGCTGCGGCGGCAGCGCGACGCACGCCCAGCTGAACGAGCAGCGGATAGACAGAAGCCATCAGCAACAAGCCGAGGCCGACGGCAGAGTTAATGAACAAAGCCATGCACTGGCCTACAACGTAGGTAAGGCCCAGCAGGACATACGGCGAATGAATGGCCGACAACGGACGCACGCACAGCTTCACGAGAGCTGTGGAAGCGCCAATTTTGTTCATATAGAACGAGAAGCCGCCGATGGCCATGATGTTGAGGCCCAGACCGCCGATACGGCTCTTCGTAAGATCCGTAAAGGCCTGCGCAAGGTCAAAACCAAGGAAGTTGGTAGCGGTCTTGGCCGAAACCGGCGGGTTGCCCATGAAGGCACCGATCAGCAGCAAAACGAGGGCCAGCACCAAAAGAATGACAGGCGGGTAGTAATTTTTGATAACGAAGTACGCGAGCAGCACAACGGCCAGCAGCGTAACAACGACGCCAAACATAGCACTTCTCCTTTAGTGATTGTTGTTATGTCGTGTTCGACTTCAGAGGGAACGGTCTGCGCCGATTTCGTGAAGCTTAAGTTAAGAATTTTAGTAGTCTCTTGCTGTCTTTGACAGAGAGCCAAAAGGCGCGTCGACTGTAGAAACAGTGTTCCTTCGTAAAGACGTTCATATTCTTTGATTCAGCCCAAAACATTTCGGATCAGACCGTATTGGTTTCGTTGAGTCACGCCGATCCGTAATCTAAGAACTCGCAACATACGTTTTTTCTCTCTGCCCACTACAATCAACGCTGTAGTCGGGATCGGCGAGATCCCGGACTCGCACCGGAACAAAAAGCGATAACACGGGAGATGGTTCGTCAGAAAATCCTTCGTTGTGCTGGTGACAGCCATTTGCCAACTGAACAGGTGTTAGTCCGGAGCAGAGCGGGTGGAAAAGTCAGTAGTTTGTCGAAGGCAACCTTCTCACAATGGGAAGTTGTTTAGATCAGGCAACAATATCAAGAGCTTTTTGCAACCGAACAGGAGAAAAAGCCGAAGCATAGTCGCGTAAATCCGAAGCATTCATTCTTACCTTAGGCCTTACCGCAATAGTCTTCCAATTTTGTACGGCGGTAATAACACGCCTGAATACCTCTATTCCCTCATCCTCGGATAGATCGAAAGCCGGTCGACACTTCCAAAGTTGCCGTACGTCCTGCATTTCACCTTCTTCCGAAGACAAATAGCACTTTGACAAATACGGCGCATCAGGCCGGCTCAGCGGGACTGGATTGATATCGAAAGCCGGCGACAAAACCCACGCTCCGTTGTTTTGCATCAGCAAGCCTGTGTTCCGACCGTGGTCATCCGTGTTGTTGATCAGGAAGTTAAGGAGCAAACGCCCGAAAAGTTCCTTAGCTGTTGACTTATCGGAACGATCGGCCTGCAAAAACAGTTTTTCGTTAAGCAACTGATAACTCGGCGGCGGATAACCATTGTCAGTACATTGCAAAAATGTCGCCATCGACCAATACGGAATTCGGCGCCCAAGGCGCGTGCGATCAAAGCGCTTCACAACGGCGACATTGACGCCATCAACCGTCACTATCTGCCCAACAGCCGCATTAAGACCTGCTACCCGAGCCAGCTCCAGACCAAGAATTTCGCCTTTGACAACGCTACGCTCATCGTTGACACTTGCAAACTTGCCGATTGCCAGATTGCCGTGTTCGTCAAGCACTGTGCACTTCGGACGAGCGCCGCCAAGCGAAGTGCCTTTTCCTTCGAGGTAGTCAAGATCATCGTCTGTCGCCTCGTCCAATTCAAACCGTCTTGATGATCGAGCGATTTTGCCCAGATCCAACAAAGGCGGCGTTCGACGCCTCCCATCCTTCGATTCTCCCGGCTGACACCCCTCGAGAGCAAAGCGAAGCGCTCCGATGCGACTGAAATCGTCTACGCCAAGTAGAAAATCAATCTCTGAAAGGCCCCGACTATGACCCGCTTTACTGAAAGACCGCTTGATGAGGCGCCTCCCCCAACTGTCCGGTTCAGTATCGGCAAAAGCAAACGGAAACGGACTATTGCGCTCTGCATCGTTAAGAAAAAACCATTGGGATAGCAACGGCAGCTCCGGAGACACAGCAAATCCATTTGGTTGCGATACCCAAGAGTCGGCGTAGCAAAACTGGGATACACTCGCACGTGCCGGATCGTATACAAGTGTACCGACTCGCTCACTACGCTCGACGATGTAGACCGAAAGCCTCTGCTGCATATCAGAATCCTTCAAACTCGTCGGCCTTGGTACGAACACGTTTTGGCAAATTGTCCTGCATCAAAGCCAATCCGACCCGATCCTCCATCGGAGACAGAATTTTGTCGAACGATTCAAGGCGATCAAGAATCGCCAGAACTCGAAACACTGTTGCAAGTGCAACAGTGCCATCACCTTTTTCGATGCGCTGGTAGGTGGCAATCGACGTGCAAGCCTTCTCAGCCATATCCATCTGAGTCAATCCCCGCTTGCGACGAGCCAAAGAAATATATTGACCAAGTCGAGCACAAAAAACGTCCACGGACTTGAAATACACGCGTTCCCGTTGTTTGCGTGCGAGTGCTGTAGATGGCTGCTTCATGCTTAAAACGTTTTTTATGATGTCTAAACGAACGGTATACTACCTATGGCTTGTCTATTTTGTTGCTATCGCTTCTTGCAACAAGCTCTTTCGACCTGAGACCGGTCCGATATCTTTCAGGTCGACCTACCTTGACTGCCTGTTATTTGTTAAGACATTATATTTAATGTTTTATCTCAATAAAAACTTTTTTTACGATGTTTGAATCTGCGCTTGTTCCTTGATCCGCAAAGATTCCACAGCAAAACGCGCAGTATCGCGTGTCTTCTTCGGCTTGCACTGCCTCCGACAAAAACTATTGTGCAGTCTGATCCGCCGCCAACTTCAGTCCGAAAAGAATCTGTCGTTGCATCACCAGTGCATCGCGACACGCAAAGAAGACGCACCCCTGCCCAGGGCTGCGAACTTCCCTTAGCACGTGCCCTTGGCCGGGATCAATGATTTCGCCCAGCAGATCGTTTTTGCAGACTAGGTCTCCCGGCTTCACCAAACAGCGGAAAATACCAGCGGCTGCGGCATGGACATTCACAATGTCATCGTCACGCAATTGCTGCGCAGGAACCCCCTTTGGCACTTGGCAGGACAGAACACCCCGCTGAACCAAAAAGCGCAACACGGAATTGACAGCAATTTCGGCCGACGCAACATCAATGCGATCCGTTTCACTCGTCAATATCGTGTAAGCCCGGGTGTCCCATATCTGCCAGTTGTAATTAAGTGTCGTCGTATCGATCGGAAGCGGCTCGCGCACGAAAACATAGGGAAGCCCGAAGTCACAAGCTGTCTGCGCATCACTCCAATCGGTACTCATCATTCGCACGTGCGGCACAAAATCGCCTCGGAGATAAAAAGAAGCGAACTGAATGCCCCACTTCCACCCGATCAGATGTTGAAACAAACCGGAGGCAATGCGTTGCGTTGTTTCGCCCTTGTCGTAACCGGGAAACATGCGATTGACGTCGGTATCGTCCATTGCCCAGAAACGTTTTCCGATGTTCACGGAAGACGGGTTGACACACGGGATGACTTCAACGGCGTGCCCCACTGTCAACAGGCCTTCTTGTTCAAGCGTCTTGAGTCGTCGCACCAACTGAGAGCAGATGTAGAGCTGCTGAATTTCGTTGCCTCTCATGGCGCCCACAATCGCAGCCGATTTCTCACCCTTACCGAAACGATAGCCCGTAATAACCATCGGCTCGCGGTAAAGCGAAGGCATCTCAAAAATCCTGATGCGCCTCATTTAGCCGCTCCTTTTTTATCTTTTCCCGGTTCGCTTACAGCCAAAACGCGAGCAACGAGTGAACCGGGATTGACGACCGGATACTCACGAAGCGTAAAAACCAGGCCGTTGCAAGGACTCTTCACCTCCTGGAGAACCGTACCGTCAATCGGATCAGTGATCATTCCCAACGAATCGCCTTCGTGAAGATTCATCCAGTGCCGCACCTTCGGGATAAAGACGCCGGGATAGTCCGCGTTGATAAATTTCACCCGACCGTCGGTTGAAACAATGGGTTCCACCACCTCACTGACGGGGCCTGACCAAATACCCAGGCGCTTCATCAAGCGTAACAGGCCGACAGTGATTCTCTCGCCATACTCCTGCGTAATGCGCATCCCGACGCCAGCCTCAATCACCAGACACGGCACTCCGATCCTGTTGAGCGACCAGGCAAGCGTGCTCTCCAAAACGGTGGCCGCCGCATGAACCCAAATGAAATCGCAGTTGAGTTCTTTGGCCAAAGGCAACAATTTTTCCGCCGTGTTGATATTGACACGAACCTGAGGGATCTCCCGAAGAAAGATATTTGACGCATGAATGTCAACGGCGCAGGCAGCCCCCTTCATGTCGGAGATGATCTTGGCTGCAATCACCTCTTCCGTGGTGCCTTTTGCGTCTCCCGGGAAAATGCGGTTCATATCCAGATCAAAACGCGGAATACCCCGCGTGATCGAATCAATGCCCAAAGGATTGACAGCAGGATAAATGTCGACAATACCGCTTACGAACTGAGGATTTTCAGCCAATATCCGGTTTAATCGAAAACACACATATTGACCTTCCAACTCGTCTCCGTGCGTGCCCGTCACCACGCAGATACGGGGCAAATGACGGCTTTCGGCCTCTTTTTCAGAAAGTCCGGCCGGCAGAATGCGGTTTTTGCGAATCACCGCCTTTTCGGCCACCGGCAGGCAAATGGATACGACGTTTTTGATCATCTTTCTTCGACAATCTCAACCACGGCAGACGATTGCACAAACTGCCGGGCACTTCCCAAGAAAATGCCTCGTTCAAGGGCTGCGTCTTCAAAATCGCACCCTCTGGCAAGAGCAATATAGGCTCCCTCAGCCAAACAGTCATGCGTCGGATCCAACGCCATCCACCTGTTGTTGACCCATGCCTGCACCCAGGCATGAGTGGCGCCTTCTCCCGCCATCAGTCCGGCGATATACAAGGAAGGAATTGAAGCAAGTCTCAGAAGTGAAAGCAAGACGTGCGAAAAATCCTGACAAACTCCCTTGCCGTATGACAGTGCTTGCTCAGCAGTCGTACCGACATTCGTGACTCCCGGCGTATAGACAAGGCTCGTGTGAACCGCATGCATCAGAATAAGGGCATCGGTTCGCACGTCTCCGGTCAAAGTCCCTTTGGCACGCTCCCAAAGATTAACAACGGTCGGACCCGGCCTTGTGAGTCGCGTCGGATAGATAAAGTAAGGCGATGCAGGATAGTCGCTTTGGTTGTCGTCAACGCAAGTTCGGACAATGCCCGAAGACTCAAAAAACAACTCGTCATGGGGCTCGTCCATGCGTCCGGTTAAAGTCAAATTGCCGCAAACGGAATCAAAAACCGAAGCCAGAGGCTGAGGCAGACTCGTTGTGAGATGCGTTTCCAAGACCCTTTGTCCGGGCGTGTCCGAGGGAAACGCTCGAATGTGAAACACGTGTCTGAAAACGGGGGCAGAAAACCGGTACGCCGTGGTAAAGGTGAAACGGCACTTCAAGGCAAAACTCGACTGACTCAGTGCAAAGCGTTGATAAGGTGCAACAGGTGTGCTCGGTTGCTTTCGAGCGCCGGCTCTTTCATGCTGCGCAGTTGCAGCAAAACCTCACGATTGAGGAGCGGCTCCACACGCCTCGTATGGGAAAGCATGCGAATGAGAAGCTCGTCAACAGCATATTCCTGGCAATTGAGTCGAATCATCAGATCCAATCGTTCGGAATACTTCCCGACCTTCAAAAGGTCACGTCGCTCAACATCAACAACGCGATCGTCTACCGATCCCCAAAACGCAAGCAACAGATCGCTCACGCGCTGCGTTTCCAGAAAAGCAGACTCGGCGATGTTACCTTGTTCCAACCGATCCAAGGCCAACTGAATAAAGGCCATCGTTTCGGTGGTGATGAAGTTTCTCAGTACAATGGCGTTGTCATAAGCCCGTGAAAGATTGGAATAAATCGAATCCGGATTGGTCGCATCAAACAAGTATTTGGCTTCAAAATCGGCGGCATCCCGATAGATATCCGACGGAATCGACAAGCGCTTGCAAAACGCCACGTAGTCCTCTCCGTCCTGATCAATCATTCGATCAAGCGATTGATTGAAAATGCGAACCGTTGAAAACACGCGCTCTACATATCGCCCAAGCCAATACAAGCGGTCGGCCTGCTCGGCAGAAATGGCTATCAGCACCGGCTTCGAAGTCATCAGCATCCTCACTTTATACTGTCCTGTCCCTTGATATCCGCCCGATTTCATGAGGCCTTCACCCATGTGTCCTTAAAACCTCCTCCTTGAGAGGAATTCACGACAAAACTGTCGGCAACGCGGGAAAAACGCGTCAGTCCGCTCGGCCAAACTTCAACCGAATCCTTCCCGGTCAGCACAAAGGCTCGCAGGTCCGCTTTTCGATAGACGGTTTCGTCGCCGTCCATCACCGGCAAATCAACAAAATCGATCACTTCCTGCACGATGAAGCGCCTCGGCTCCTTGCTAATGCGATCACGCCAGCCGGCAAGCGTTTCGATGTCCATATCGCGTCCGAAGACAACTCCGTAACCTCCGGCTTCCGCCACGTCCTTAATGACAAGTTTTTCAATGTTGGACAGCACGTACTTCCGATCTTTTTCAAAGAATGGCAGATAGGTGGGCGCATTTTTCAGGATTGCTCTTTTCCCCAAGTAGTACTCGACCATTTTGGGAACAAAGTAATAGATGCCTTTGTCGTCGGCCACGCCGTTGCCGGGCGCGTTGATGATCGCCACATTGCCCGATCGATAGGCATCCATGATACCCGGCACTCCGATGAGACTTTCGGGTAGAAACGTAAGCGGATCAAGATACTCATCGGAAATGCGACGATACACCGCTCCCACACGAACTTTTCCTTGTGCGCAATCTCGATAGTAGAGGCAGTTGTTTTCCACAAAAAGATCGTCGTTGACAGCCAACGCAAAGCCGGTCTTTTCCGCCAGATAACTGTGCTCAAAAAAAGCTGCGTTATAGCGCCCCGGCGTCATGACAACGCAGATGCCGTCGCAAGCCACGCTCTGCATCATGCGAGAGAGCATCTCGGGATATCGGCGGTTGTCGATGATGTTGGCCGTTCTGAATGTCTGAGGTGAAGCACGTCGGCAAATTTCGCGAGCAATCAGCGGATAGGATGCTCCGGACGGAATCCTCAGATTGTCTTCCAGAACGTACCAGCTCTTATCATGAGCCTGCACCAAATCAATGCCGGCAATGTGCGTGTAGACGCCTCCCGGCGGCGTAACGCCGTCGCATGCTTTTAAGAAGCCCGGAGAAGAAAACACAAACTCGGGAGGAATGATGCCGTCCGTGATGATTCTCTTTTTTCCGTAGATGTCCAGCAAGAACGCGTTGAGCGCTCGAACACGTTGAGCCAAACCGGCTGAAAGTTCCTTCCACTCGTCGGCTTCAATGGTTCTGGCAATCGGATCAAAAGGAAAGATCTGCTCGTGAAAACTGCCGTTTTTGTAGAGCCCGAATTTAACGCCGTAACGCGTGAGCATTTCATTAATAGAGGCACTGTTTCGAACGAGAGAATCCATGGCGAACTTTCCTGCGACGAAAAACGACACAAACTCTTTGGATTATCACTCACCCGACAGGCAAACCCGGCATTGTGCAAACCCAATCCGCACAAATTTTGGCCAGCGTCAGATTAATTAGGCACATTGCTTTAGAAAAAAGACTGCTGTCTTCCTTTCTTACGGGAAATCCAGGTCTGCCAAATGCCTGCCGACCACTCCAACCTGCGTCAGTTTTTTCTGACAAGAGTGGCGATAGCTGACGACCACTGACTTTGGACTGCGATTAGAACACTCATGTGCCCAAAATTTGAGCACACCGATAAGCCTCTGATTTTTCAAGCCTTCTTAAGTTATGCACAACTTTTGTCCACACATCTGTGCAAAACCCGACAAGGCTGATGACTCAACTTCTTGTTCCACGTTACCAAAGCGAGAAATCAGACTTGAATGAGAATATTTTCCGGTGCCACACCGCTTTCGAGCAGATGACGCCTGAAAAGCTTCAAAAGCAGATACGACTTGCAACAACGTCGAATACTGGTGATAACTCTCACCAGCACTTTGTGCTTGCGTGCGATCAAAACGTAACTCTCGACTGCTCATCAAAACCGCACTGAGTGCATGCACCAATTTGATGCATCACAACTGCCTATAGCGCACCCAAACGGTGCTTTTCACTACCGTTTAGCCCCGTCTTAAGCTTTCCCGCGTCTCTACTTCCTTCGGCTTAGTTATCAGGCTTTTCCAAGCAAAAACTAATCAGTAACGATTAGCTTTCTTAGTCACTAAACCTTACCCATTTAAGAATCGTTTGAGGGTTCTCCCTATCACGCCCAAAACTGGCACGCTCCTTGCAACAGTTATAGACAAAAGGCGCGCACTCATTCACGCGCACCGAGAAAGATCACACACTCAAATAGGAGCCTGATATGAAGCACACTTCCCGCTTTGCCCTTGCAGCCGTCGCCGCCGCAGTTCTTGCCATGAACGCAGCCACCGCTGCGGAGCTCACCGGAACGCTTAAAAAGATTCAGGAAACCGGCTCGATCACGCTCGGCTATCGTGAAAGCTCTGTGCCGTTTTCCTACCTAGGCGCCGACGGCAAGCCGGTCGGCTACGCCTTTGAGGTTTGCCGCAAAGTTGCCGAATCCGCACAGAAAGAACTCGGCCTGTCCAAGCTTGACGTCAAATATCAGGCCGTGACGTCTGCCAACCGTATCCCGCTTATCCAGAACGGTACGGTTGACATCGAATGCGGTTCGACCACCAACTCTCTGGTTCGTCAGCGTGAAGCTGCTTTCTCCGTGAGCTACTTCGGCATTCAGGTTTCTGCCGCCGTCTGGAAGAACAGCGGCATCAATTCGATGAAGGACCTGAACGGCAAGACGATTGCCGTCACCTCTGGCACGACCTCTGTTGCGCTCATGAAGAAGTTTGAAAAGGAAAACGGCATCCGCGTGCGCTACATGATGACCAAGGATTTTGCCGAAGCCATGCAGCTCGTTGCCAACAAGCGCGCCGACGCCTTCGTTCTTGACGACGTGCTTCTCGCGGGCCAGATCGCAAACTTGAAGAACGCAGCCGACTTCAAGATCCTCGACGCGGCTCTTTCGGTCGAACCCTACGGCGCCATGTTCCGCAAGGATGATCCGCAGTTCAAGGCTTTGGTCGACAAGACCGTCACGAACATGATCAAGAGCGGAGAACTCGAAAAGCTCTACAAGACTTGGTTCGAATCTCCCATTCCGCCCAAGAACGTCAACCTGAACTTCAAGATGAACAACTACACGAAGGAACTCTTTGCGAATCCTTCGGACAAGGGCATCTGATACGAAGTTTTAAGCCGGGGACGGTCTCAGTGGCGCCAACGTTGAACCGCCCCGGCCTTTTTAAAGATTCATTTCCCGCGGTTGCGGCAGTCTCACCCCGGACACCGAGCTGCCGCACACTAAAAGAGGAAAGTTCAAATGGCTCTCAATTTCAATCTGAACTCTCTGTTTGAGCCCGCACTGCTTGCCGACGAACCCTGGTGGTCATACATTCTGGGCGGCGCCGGCTGGACGGTTGCACTGATGCTTTCGTCCTTTGCGCTCGCGCTGGCTCTGGGCATCATCGTCGGTACGCTGCGAACATCGCAAAATAAATTTCTTAGCACGATCTGTGAAGTATGGATCGAGCTTTTTCGCAATATTCCCCTCATCGTTCAGATTTTCGTCTGGTTCTTTGTCGTTCCCGAATTCATTCCCTGGTACAAGGATTGGATGAACTCGGTCGATCCCGTTTATTCGCAGTTCCTGACGGCCTTCATCTGCATGGGTTTTTTCACATCCTCTCGTGTGGCAGAACAGGTCCGCGCAGGCATCGCTTCTGTCCCCAAGGGACTTCCCAACGCTGCCAAAGCCTTGGGCTTTACGCCGGTTCAGACCTACGCCTATGTGATCCTGCCGCTTGCAATGCGCCTTATCGTTCCGCCGCTTACAAGCGAAGCCATGAACCTCGTGAAAAATACCGCCGTGGCGCTTACGATCGGTCTGCCGGAACTCACGATGCGAGCTAATGAAATGGGCGAAAACACGTTCCAGTTCTTCGCCGCTTACATTTGGGCAACCATCATCTATATCGTGATTGCGCTTGTGGTCAACAACGTGATGCGCGTCGTCGAGAAAAAGAGCGCCGTCCCCGGCCTCATTCTTGCCAAGTAAGAGAGGAGTTAAGCCATGATTGATTTTTCCTCGATTACAAACTCCTGGGGCTACATTCTCGAAGGCGTCAAGTACACGATCGAACTGACGGTCATCACGGCCATCGGCGGCTTGATTCTCGGTACGGGCCTGGCGCTTTGCCGCTTGTCGACGTCAAAGATTCTTTCGGAGTTTTCCAAGCTCTACACCAACTTGATGCGCGCTGTGCCGCTTGTGCTCGTGCTCTTCTGGTTCTTCCTGCTGATGCCTGAAGTTTTAAAGGTGCTTTTGGGCCTCGATCATCCCGTCATGATCGGCGCGGAGATGACCGCCATCATCACGTTTGTGCTCTTTGAAGCGGCCTACTTTGCAGAAATCATGCGTGCCGGCATCCAGTCCGTGAGCAAAGGGCAAATGTCCGCGGCCATGGCGCTCGGCCTTCGCTACGGTCAGACGATGCGCTACGTCATCCTGCCGCAGGCCGTGCGCAACATGCTGCCGGTGCTGCTCACCCAGACCATCATTCTTTTCCAGGACACCAGTCTGGTGTACGTGATCAGCGGCAACGACTTCATGGGCGCCGTAAGCAAGATCGCTCAGCGCGACGGTCAGCTCGTCTTGATGTACTCCTTTGCCGCCGTCTGCTACCTCACCGTTTCCGTGTCGCTTTCGATGCTCGTGCGTCGCCTGCAGCGCAAGATCGCCGTGGCCGCCCGCTAAGAGCACAAGGACATCGCACAAAACCGGAATTACAGGATTAAAAGAAAAATGTCGATGATTGAAATCAAAAACGTGAGCAAGTGGTACGGAGACTTTCAGGTTCTCAAGAACTGCTCGGTGAACGTCGAAAAAGGCGAAGTGGTGGTTGTCTGTGGGCCATCGGGCTCGGGCAAGTCCACACTCATTAAGACCGTCAACGCACTTGAACCTTTCCAGCAGGGCGAAATCCGCATCAACGGCATTTCCGTGGGTGATCCCAAAACAGATCTCGCAAAACTGCGCAGCCACGTCGGCATGGTGTTTCAGCATTTCGAGCTCTTTCCCCACATGAGCATCCGCGACAACCTGGCGCTTGCCCAGATCAAGGTGCTCGGACGCGACAAGGCCGAAGCCGAGGAACGCGGCTTAAAACTTCTCGATCGCGTGGGTCTTTTGAAGCATTCGGAAAAGTTTCCGGGGCAGCTTTCGGGGGGTCAGCAGCAGCGTGTTGCCATTGCCCGAGCGCTTGCCATGGATCCGATCTGCATGCTCTTTGACGAACCCACCTCGGCGCTTGACCCCGAGATGATCAACGAAGTGCTTGACGTGATGGTGGAACTTGCTCACGAAGGCATGACCATGATGGTGGTGACGCACGAAATGGGCTTTGCCAAGAAAGTGGCCGACCACGTGATTTTTATGGATGCCGGTGAAGTCATTGAAAATCTTCCTTCTGACGAATTTTTCAATAAACCGCACACGGAACGTGCGCAGAAGTTCCTCTCCAAGATTCTCAACCACTAAACCGCAACGCTCAGTCTCTTTTCCTGGCCTTCCCGAGTCAAGACACCCGGGAAGGCCTTTTTGCATCCGTTTCTCCTTGTAGCAAGGAATTCGTGTGAAATCCTCCCGGACAACATCTTCGAGCGATAGCGGTCAACAATCGGTCGGACAAGAGAAGACTTATCCACATCTTCGGCCGCTCTTCATCGGGCAAAGCTCCCATCCAACTACAACCACAAATAAGCCATCGGTAACGCAATCTCGCGCTCTGAGTAGCGCTTCACATCGTATCCAGCGTGGAGAACGACCGACCAAATTCTCCTGTCTTTACTGCCCCTCTCTGCTATTCCGCTGCCGCCCGCACAAACGCCTCCATCAGCCGACGACATTTTTCCTCTTTGCGATACAGCGTCTCCGGATGCCACTGCACAGCCTGGAAAAACTTCTTGCCCGGCATCCAAACCGCCTCCACAATACCGTCTTTGCTCATGGCTGAGACCTCAAGCGAAGGCGCCAAGTCTCGGATAGCCTGATGGTGATAGCTGTTCACGTCAATCGAGCCTGCACCGGCAATGTCCGCAAGCGAAGTGCCTTCCAGCACGAACACGCGGTGTATCGCACGATCATACGGCGGCTGCATATCGTGTTCCACTCCTGGATGCTCAGTGGGAAGATCCTGATAAAGCGTTCCACCCAAGCTTGCGTTGAGAATCTGAATGCCGCGACAGATACCCAAAAGAGGCTTGTCACGGGACTCGGCGCCTTCGATCACCAGCCGCTCCAAAGCATCACGCTCGGCACAAATTTCTCCGCACAAAGACGACTTCTTCTGACCGTAGATCGCAGGATCAATGTCTTGTCCGCCGGTGAGCAGAAAACCATCGAGTCGATCCAAAAGAGCCTCCACCGTCGAGCGCTTGTCAGTAAGCGGCAAAACGACCGGCACACCGCCCGCCTCTTCCACGGCCTGCAAGTATTCTGAACGCATCCAGATACGAGACGATCTCGCATCAAAAAGCGGACACACGCCGATCATTGGCGACATACTGCTCTCCTGTCTGGCCGCGTCAAACGGCTTGGGTTGGAACAACTTTAAAAAAAGATACTCTCTCGGATCAGTCAAAAACGCCTCTGCAATAAGCAAATTGCAAATCCGGAATCGGACTTTCGAGAAAGACCTTATGATCTCTTGCAAACCGCATTCGGCAAGAAAGACTGAAAGCCACGTTCCAACACTCCTCTTTTCGTCAGCTTGATGTCTGTCAGTGTTCCGTGTGGCTGCCTGCCACCGCACCGATAACCGTCGGCGCCGATCGCATCGCAAAAAGAAAGCCCAGAAAGACGAAAATGGCAAGTCCCCACAGGGACGCTCCCGCACCGATAACAGCCCCCAGCGCACCCATGGCCACCGGGAAGGTCGCTTTGCTTGAATTGATCAGCATCAGCCGCAGTCCGATCGCCTCCCCCGTGCGTCCCTTCGGAGCCAAACGGTAGACAAGCGACATCATGTTCGGAAGCGACGCACCAAGTCCCAAGCCCAACAGGAAAGCGCAGGCCATGAGCGGCAGTTGACTTTCAAAGAAGGGAAAGAGAACGAAGGCCAAGGCCGAAATCAGAAGCGTAAGCGCAATCATGATCCATTCGCGCATGTGCCGCATCAGATACGGCATCAGGAGCCGTACGGCAAAGGATGCCGCCGAGAAACTACCCAGCACCCAGCCGATGTCCGAAGGCGAAAGCTTCACGGATGCGCAGTAGACGGGAATCAACAAATTGCCTACTTCCCAGGCAACTGAAACGACGACGGAACAGACCAAGACCGCTCGCATGGGAGGGTCTTTGAAGAAGTCCATCACCTTTTGAGGATGAGTACCTGCCGCTTTTCGGGCGCCGTTGCCGACTGCCGGTAGCACATGCCGCATGAACGGCAACAAACACATCAGACCCACGAAGATCGGAGCGCCCGCCACCCAACAGTAGAAACTGGCAAAGCCGAAGTGCTCAATCATGTAGCCCGTGATGATCGGCGTGAGCAAGCCGCTCAAGGCCGTCACGATCGAGAGAAGCGTAAAGGCCAGCGCTCTCGTCTCGTTGGTGGAAACGTCACCGGTGAGGCGCTGTACAACGGTGTTGGTGAGCATAAAGGCCGTGCCTACAAGAATGCAGGCCGAAAAGAGCGGCCAGAGGCCCGCTGTCTTGGTGGGGAAGATGAGCGTCGCGGCACCGGCTGAAGCCGCACAGAAGATGGCCAAGGCTAGCGACGGTCTCGGTCCCGAACGATCCAGCCACCGCCCGGCGGCAATGGCGCCGAATGCAGGAAACAAGGCGACGCTTGCGAGCATCGCGCCCACTTCAAAGGAACTCGCCCCGTGCTCAAGTGCATCGAGCGTCACGCAAAAGCGCATGCCGGTCGTGCAGGAATGCAAGATCAGCAATATGAACAGAACTCGAGCGAGCTTTCCGTACATTACGCCGTCACCATATGGATTCAGCCGGCATAACACCGACATAAAGGCATCTCTTACTGATGCTACGCCCGAATTCGAACGCGAGCAAAAGGCATTTGCCGCAAACAAAAAACCGAAGGCGCAACTCCAGCGTTTTAGCGCCGGATACACCTTCGGCATGAAACCATGTCAAATACGGCAACTGCCGCCGTCACTAACAATCAAAATGAGTGCGTCAAACCGATCGAGGCAGCCGTACGGTTCGTGGTATTTTCATCTTTGTTGAGCCAGCCTTCGCCTTTAGCCCAAGAGACGACAGCGTAGCCCATCGTGCGGTTGCTGAAATAGTAGTGGCAGCCCAGACCCACGGCGTAACGCTTGAAGTCACCGTCTTCGCCGTTCTTAGCTCCTTCATATTCACCGTCCTGGTACTGCACCTGAGCAAGCCAGTTGGCCGAACCCACGGTGTAGCGGACACCCAAGAATCCGGAAATCGCATCGTACGCGTCCGAGCTCGTCTTCAAGAGATCTGAATCGAAGTCGTACTCGTTCCAATTGGCGTCACTCATACGACGGTTGTTGGTGAAATAGTTCAAGCCCGCGTAAAGCGTCGTGGCACCGCCGCCCGGGGTCCACGTGGCAGCGAGCTTGTAGCTGAAGGCATCTTCCCAGTTCTTCGTATCGTAATCGGTTCCGTAGTACTCGGAACTGTCACCGTAGAACTCGGCTTCAACCGCACCGATTACCTTGACGTTGCTGCCGTCCCAGCGCAGCGCCACATTGAGCCACTTGCTGTTGTTGACCCAGCGATCGTCTTCGTCGTCGGCTTCGTTCGTGAGCGAATACTGCACGCCGAGCTTGGCACCCGCAAACGTCGGAGACACGTAGTAGATCGTGTTGCTGTGCACGTTCCAGACGTTGACCTGAGAGGCCTGGATACCGGCATCGACGTAACCGGTTTCAAACGGCTCGAAATCCCAATACCAGGACAGAGAGCTCATACCGGACGAAAAGCCGCCGACACGACCGAAACCGAGCGTACCCCAGTCGCCCGAGAGATAAATCTGCGATTCACGGTTGAGGATCTTGCCGTCCTCCCCTGCGCACCGGTGTCGCTGTTGAAACCGGCTTCCAAAACAAAACCGAGCGTCAAATTGTCGCCCAGATCTTCGGTGCCCTTAAACCCGAAACGAGGACCGGCGTAGTTGCCGCTCGTCATGGCAAACGAATCGTCGCCGCCTTCGGTGTGCTGATACGTAAAGCCCGTATCCACAACACCATAAAGCGTCACTTCCGTTGCCATTGCTGCACCGGAAAGCGCGCCCAAAACCGCAACTGCGGTGAGTGTCTTTTTCATGAAGTTTTGATCCGTGGAGTTGTTCTTCGCCTGCGAGCCTCGTCCCAAAACGAAGCCCGCAAGGAAGATCAGGAGAAACAAAGGATGTGAATTATGACCGAATTACTTCAGCGTAGCCGGATCGAGCGTGCGCAGGAACTTGATGTCGTTTGTGTAGATGCGATCCTTCGTCACGAACGAAACGGTCTTAAGGTAGGCGTTGAGGAACTTCATCGTACCTTCGCCCACCTTCTTGCCGTCCTGCATGCGCATGTTCATGGCCTGCGTGGTGTGCAACACTTCATAGCCATAGAGCTCGTAGGCGATATCAGCCATCTTGCTCAGACGGTCAGCTGCCACGTTGACGTTGCTAAACGTCTCTTCGAAGCCGATGGAAGTCGGAACGCCGCAGCCCATCACGTTGTTGGTAAGAGCCATGGCTTCGGCGTAGAGGCCGGACATGGACTGAGCAATGTTGGCAAAGCCGTCGCCGCCCTTGTTTTCCTTGGCAACGAGGTACGTGGGCAGGTTGGACGCCTTTTGCTTCACTTCTATCAGTCCGTAGAACGCAAACTGTCAACAGCTATAAACGCATTTTTCAGGAAACGAACATAACGCATGAAACGAGATTCCTCGCGTGCGTTACAACTCCCACGGATTTGTTATGCGTCTTGCAACAAGAGTAGAGTTGCGCCCCGCGTGAGTGTTGATTACCACTCACCTGGCCGACCATCAGTGCAATAGGACCTCGCGCAACAGAATCATCTGCTCTTCCCGCCATGCCATCTTCTGCCATCAAAGCAATTTTCACAAAAACTTTTGTCGCCATCTCACTCATCAACATGCTCGGTTTGGCGGGCTACTACGCCATTTTCGTTGTCAGCACACAGTTTTTGTCGGAAGTGTTTCATGCCTCAACCGCTGTCGCGGGGCTTGCAACGGGCATCATTGTGATCGGCTGTCTTGTCGGGCGTTTTTTTACGGGCAGTATTGTTCACTCGGCAGGATATCGGCGTGTGCTTTTCTGTGGTGTCGTGCTGTACCTATTAACAAACGCAGCTTACTTTTTTGCCGACACGCTTGCATTGATTTTCCTGGTGCGTTTCGTCTCCGGCGTGGCCGTCGGCATCGTAGGCACAGTCACCGGCACGATCGTGGCGGTTGTTGTTCCTTCCCAGTTTCACGGCCGCGGGATTGCATATTTCTCCATGAGCACAGCTTTGGCACTGTGCTTTGGGCCGTTCATCGGCATTGCACTGGTTGACACGCTCGGTTACGAGGGAATCTTCGCGATCGGTACCGCCATGGCGTGCGTCAATTTGCTGCTCGTTCCGTTCGTCAAGGTTACAGCCCAACGCAAGCTTGACCATCACAAACTCACGCTTGCCGACTTTATCGAACCCAAGCTCATTCCGTTCAGTCTTTTTGTCTGTGTCGTGTGTTTGGCCTGGGGCAACATTCAGGCGTTTATGGCAGCCTATGCGCGAGCCTTTGATGTCGTTGCAGCCGCCTCTTCATTCTTCCTGGTCTACGCCATCGCGATACTTCTTTCTCGCCCGTTTTCCGGAAAAATCTAGGATGCTCACGGAGCACCGATCATCCTCTACCGTTTGTCAAAAAGCGCCAAATCTACCGCACGCCTTTTGACATTTATTCGCTCTGAGCACTCATGGATTTCTCCCTGAGGTCAGTCAGGCGCCCAACGGTTCTTTCGATTCCAACGGCGCCTTTTTCTTTCAGCACTCCACTTTCGTCCTCGGCGAGGT
>OMGQ01000192.1_pt1 | contig 84041 bp, 91 predicted proteins | sample 1646071 | NCBI WGS metagenome assembly OMGQ01 (sample SAMN05578585, study PRJEB25193) | human gut metagenome | biome: Human Microbiome; feature: human-associated habitat; material: feces | host: Homo sapiens | place: USA:Birmingham
CTTAGACTTCCTTCAGATTCCACCTCACAGTGGACACCCTTGTCCTCAGCTCATGTTTCCGACTACTACGGTCCATAGCGGACTCTCACCGCCTAGCTAATACCCATGCCGGGCGCACATGTAAAGAAAATCATCATTTTAGAATACAACATCGAATTCAAAAATGATGACTTTCAAAATATGAATGTTCACTTCAAATCAAATAAATGTAAGAAACCTATTATTCCAAATATTTTCAAAAAAATTGATAGTATCTTCAGCTGTCATATATTTATTATCAAATGTACTGCTAGCATTGTGTTGCATTATTACTTGATATCCTAATCCATGTGCCATTTTAATTGTTGCATCAACACAGTATTCAGTCTGAGCTCCACAAATTTCTAAATTATTAATACCTAAGTTTTCTAAAATTTTCTTTAGATTGGTTTGATAAAAAGAATTAGGATGCTTTTTACTCAGTAAAATATCGTTTTTCTTATAATGCAAATCGGACACAAGCTGCCAAGCAATAGAATTTTTTTGAAGGAAATTATCTTCGTGCTGGATAAAGATAATTGGAAAATTCTGGCTCCGATAGTAATCAATACGTCTATTTATTTTTGATATTAAATTTTCATAGTTAAAAATAACTTGATCTGATTTACAAACACCATTTTGTAAATCTATTATTATAAGAGCTGACTTAGTCATATAGTCTCCTTATTAATAATTAATGGTTCAAAAAATCCCGTAACGTTAAAATGTGGATCTTTCTACTTATATTCTTTACTTTCCCTGTCATACTTCTTTAGCAAAGTGTGATGACAGATTTTGCTTTTTATTACGTACTAGCACTATGAGCGTTTCATTAGATAAGATTATTGATCTTACGTATCCATATCTATGAAGTTCATCATTATTATTCTCTAAAATACTTAAGCTACGCCAACTCCAGCATTACTATTAATTTCATCAATTGCTCTTTTTACTTTGAACCAAATATTTTTATCTGATTCAAAGAGTTCTGAAATTGATCCTTGATTTGTAAATGGAGATTCCTGTAAAACATGCATATCAGTTAATGTACCATTTTTAACAATATACTCTATAATTTCATTTATAAAATATATCTGCTGTTTATTAAGTGAAACTGTATCTAAATATTTATTAAAAGCTTCTTTGGCAGCTTTCATATCTAAACCAACAATACTACGAACAAATTCACCAGGAGTTTTATTTCCTATTTCTTTTTGATACTCTTCTTTACTTCCAAGTTTTTGCCATAGAATATTCTCGAGCTCTTTTATATCACTGCTATTTAAAGGTGCATTATCTTTAATTTTACACATTATATTTTCACTTTGATGTTGCTTAATATAAAATTCTGCTTCTGCTTTGTAGTTTTTCAAAGTAGAAGTTTCAAGTTCAGCTTCATGAACAGTTGAATCTAATATACTATCAGTGAAATTTGTATAATACACTACTCCCTTTTTTGGAAGATATTGAATTAAGTCCCGTATATTTTGACGGATATGCTCTAAATCTTGAACATTTGCAGATTCAACATATTCTGACTCTGACATAACTTTAATTAAGTCGGCTTTTGCTTTAATCTGTGGGATAGTCATTAAATCAGATAATTTAGAAATTTTATTACAGAGATCTACTTTTAATCGTCCATAGGATTCTTGTGACATTTTTGCCAGTTCCATTTTATAGACTAAAGCATCAAAGCGTAGGGCATTTGGTTCATCATTATCCGGAAGAATTAGAGGTGCTAACTCTTTTTGAACATTTACAATGTCCTCATAAGTTAAGTTATTGTAATTATCTATTTGAGAAAATTTATCAACATAGGCAAGATGTTGTTTAACAGCAAAATTTTTTCTATTTAATTCTTTAACTTTTTTAGATAAATCTTCAACTAAAAAGTTTCGATACTGCTTAAAATCTTCTGTTTGATATGGGGCTTCTTGTAATTTCCGTACTAATTTCATTTTCAAATTGAATAAAGCACTTTGTAACGTTTCTTGGGCCCCCGCTTCACGTCCCTTTTTCATACGGAAAAATTGAAAGTTATCGCAAAAATCAAAAATGTAAAATTCTTCTTTATCTTTTCCATCTAACAAATTTGGACATAAACGTGTTCCTCTTCCAATCATCTGGAAGAATTTCGCCTTACTCATTACTTTTTTGAAAAATACTAAATTTAAACATTCTGGTACATCAATTCCTGTGTCCAACATATCCACGGAAATAGCAATTTGTGGTAATTTATTTGGATCTGAAAATTCATCAATTGCACTTTGTGCGTAATTAGTATAATTATCAATTACGGTTGCATAAGGTTGACCATTTTTACAAAACTGAGGATATTCTTCATTAAAAACTTTCAGAATTTCCTCAGCATGGCGATGATTCTTAGCAAAGATAATAGTTTTACCTATTCTTTCGCCATAATTAATCTTTAGTCCCTGACTCATTAAAATATTCAAAGCTTTGCGAATAGTGTCTTTATTAAATAACCACTTATTCAACTTTCTTGATTCAATCTTCTTTGGCAGCTCACCATCTTCATCTGTGAAAGTTTCCTCATATTCTTCCTTTTCTTGATCAGTTAAATCGTCATAATTAATACCCTTTTCCATAAATTTTAAGCGGGTCTCTATTGATCTGTAGGGTACTAAACACTTATCTTTAACAGCTTCTGCTAGATCATACCCATAAGTGGGCACTCCATCTTCCAAGTTAAAAATAGAATAGGTATTTTTATCAATATCATCTTTAGGGGTAGCAGTTAGCCCAACTAATGGTGCATCAAAGTAAGTAAAGATATTTCTATATTTATTATAGATTGATCGGTGAGCCTCATCGACAATAATTAAGTCAAAATGTCCTGCTGTATACAGTTTTTGCTTTTCGTCATCTATTGCTGTATCAATGACATTCATCATTGTTGCATAGGTAGAAAAAACACATCGAGCGTTATAATTTTTCTTATCTTCAACTAAATTAGTTACGGAAAGATCAGGTAGTAAATTGACAAAGCTCCTTTTAGCCTGTGTCACTAAAGCATCTCTATCGGCTAAAAATAAAATATGTTTAATCCAACCAGCGTTTAAAAGAACTTTAACTAATCCAACTGCAGTTCTTGTTTTACCGGATCCTGTCGCCATGACTAATAAAGCTTTACGTCTATTTTCTTTTGAAAAACTTTCGCAAACAGCTTGAATGGCAGCCTTTTGATAATAACGTCCCGCAATATTATCATCTACTACAATATTCGTTAAAGGTTGGCGTACTTTTTGCAAATTAAACAACTTTTCTAAATCACGCTTAGAATAAATTGATGAAACTTGTCTCTCAGGGTATTGATTATCAATAATTCGTGTTTCAAATCCATTACTTAAAAATATAACTGGTCTACGTCCATACTTATTCTCTAATATATCCGCATATAGTTTTGCTTGTTGGCGCCCAACTGCTACATCTTTACAAGTTTTCTTTGCCTCAATAACTGCAAGAGGTTGATGCGCATCATCATATAAGACGTAATCGGCATATCCAGTACCAGCTTTGTTAGGCATTCCTTTAAGTTCTACTTCGTTTAACCAATTTTGGCCCTCAATCCAACCTACTTCAGCTAGCATAGTATCAATATAAATTTTACGAGTTTTAAACTCTGAGATTCCAAATGGTTTAGGAGTATAGCTCTTTCCTTGTACTTTTCTTTGCGCAGTTAAAGATTCCTGTAAAGGTTTGTTCTTTTTCGTAAGTTTTTCGAGAGAAATTGTTGACTCTTCCATTGGAGAGACTTTAGGAACAAACTCCAGACGATAATTCCCAACAATCGACTTGTCAAAATCTTTCTTTTGATAATTGCTTCCATAACAATAATCAAGCATATCAAAAAAGCTAAATAAAGCTTTTAAACATAAAATAGCTTCATCTAGAGATACTTTTCTATTAGTGTGTACAGCAATATTTCCTAAACGACGAATTAATTCTAGGCCTTGCCAAGTATTAGGATCAACAATATCCTTAAAATCTAGAGTATTGATTAAGGTTACTAATTTATCCTGATAGGGAGTTCTTAAGTCTGAGTCAACTGAATACATCCACTTAACCGCTAATTCCATTGCACGTCGACAGTCAATTACTGCTGTTGCAGGATCAATAACGGCTACTTTTTCAGCTGCTATTGCTATTTGCACGAAATCTTTAAATTGTGGTTCTTCTAGTAAATAATCAAAGTTAGTCACGGATAACATCTCCTATTTGACTAAGAATTTTGTTTAAGAGCGTTTTATTTAAGTATACTATATTTTCAAATTTTGATTTGTCGACTTGGTGGACGAAGTTTGCGTATTCATTTTGGAGGGAAATTGGTGGAAGTATAATTTTTAACATTTCAAGTTGCTTTTTAGTAATTGCTTGTCTCGTTGCCCCACCCGATAAACCAATAGACAATAATATTCTTTTAAAAGAATCATTAAGAAACAAATTATTAATAAAGATTGGATTCAATACATCCGATTTGCACCTAATAATAGAAACATGCTGATTCACTCGTGCAGGTAATATATCATCAGGTACAATACAAGATCTAGCAACAGAAGCTCCTGTAATATTTATAAATACATCTTGAGACTGCACTATTACATTTGAAAGTTGCTTGGCTTGTGTTGAATTTATATAAGCTAAATCCTTGTAATTGAAGTATCCGTCATGAACATTCATACTCCTTATAAAACTGATGCCATGATCTTGATAGCTTTCTTTTCCACCTTTAGGAGTGGCGCCAGAGCCAATCTTATCAACTAAATCATTTAATAATCGTTTCTTCCAGCTTTTTTTATTACTTATCGGATCACCAAACATCTCGACAAATCGGGCTTTGATTAGTTTGTCAAAAAAGGCTAATTCTTTTTGTCTAACTTTAATAATTCGAGTTAAACTATCAAGAATATCAACTATATTTTTTTGTTCGTTAAGGTCCGGATAATTCATATTTATTTGCTTAAGCCATTTAAAATGACGATTATATCCCGTATTTGGAATATGTGCTGCTTTTAAAGCATAGTATAAATATTTATAGTTAGATTCTTTTTCCTTACTCTTTAATACTTTCACTCCATCTGCACCAAGAAAAAAAGGTTTATCAATATATTTCACTATTCTTGTATGATCTCCAAAAACTATCACTGGGACCTCTTCAAATATACCTTTTTGACGATCTGTATATCCTGCAATACTATCTTTTCCTTGATCAATTATTATATTTTTTCCCGTAGTTAAATATTCATCTTTGGGGATTTTTGTTCCTGTTTTAGTCACATCGGTAAAAAGCGCTGTAAATTTTTTATACTCCATTAATCACCCTACAAACCTGAATTTGTTTTTCCTTTCTAGTCTTTTAAAAGAGCTTTTAACTCTTGTAATGCGTCATTTGCTTCCTTATCTAACTTTTCAATTTCAGCAATAATCTCTTCTGTTGGTGGATATTTAACTGGTTTATACTCAATTTCTTTATACCGATTAATTGAAAGATCATAATCATTGTCAACAATATCTTTCTTATCAACCATAAAGGATTTATTTGTCTTTTTACGGTCAACCTCTTTATCTAGATGATTAAAACGTTCAATAATATCAGGTATATCATTTTCTTTAACTGGCGTTCTCTTGTCATCAAGAGAAAATCCATCAGCAGTCATATCATAGAACCAAACTTTATCAGTTCCTCCATTACCTGTCTTAGTAAAAATCAAGATGGCAGTTGAAACTCCAGCATAAGGCTTAAACACTCCGGAAGGCATTGAAATAACTGCTTCTAAATTGTTATTTTCAATTATTTCTTTTCTAATTGACTTATGTGCCTTAGATGATCCAAATAAAACACCATCTGGAACAATACAGGCACATCTTCCACCCACTTTTAGCATTTAAATGGAGGATTAGCCATAATTAAAGAATATTCATCTCTATCCGTATTTTGTTCAGATAAACTATCTTGATACTCAACATTAGGATTATCCACTCCATGAGATAACATATTCATAGCTCCGATACGAAGCATGGTTTGATCAGTATCGTATCCTGTAAACATTTCATTATGAAAATAATGTCGATTTTCTTTATTATAAAAAATTTCTTCTTTCTTCTTATCTTGAAGGAATTCAGCACTTTCTACTAAGAAACCCGCTGTTCCTGCAGCTGGATCACAAATTTTATCAGTAACTTGCGGATTCATTAATTCCACAATCATTTTGATAATGTGACGTGGAGTTCTAAATTGACCATTTCTACCTGCAGTAGACAACTTTCCTAAAAGATATTCGTATACATCCCCACGAACGTCTCCTCTGTTTATAATCAGAGCTTTCTCTTTATTTTTAGAGTTATCTTTTTGAACTTCTTCATCCATCAGTCGGTAAATATCATCTAATTCTCCAATCACCTTAGATAGTAGACCGGGAGTTGGGATGAGGAAAGTTGCATCTTTCATGTAGCGAGCATACGAACCTTCTTCATTATTTTTCAAATTCTTAATGAATGGAAATACCTCTGTTTGAACAATAGTAAACATCTTTTCAGGTGCAAAATCTTTAAATGTGGACCATCTTAGCTCATCGCCATTAACTGTTAGATCATCATCAATTTTTACCTCTCCATCAAAAATAGACTGATAATCGTTCAATCCTAATAAGATATTATCCTTTTTTCTTCTATTATCTGAATCATCCAAGTCCTTGATAAACATTAAATATGTAATTTGTTCAATTACATTCAATGGATTGGTTAGGCCTCCCGTTGCAAAGGTTTCCCATAAACCATCAATCTTACTTTTTAGTTCTCCTGCAATCATTATTAACTCCTAATTTTTTTATATCGATAATATTTCTATTTTACCCTGAGTAATTATTTCATAACAAGACCATCAATTAATGACGCCGTTTTATTAATATTATACGTCGAATACACCAACGCCCTGTTAATTTTCTTTTTTCAGCAAAATCGCTAAAATTCAATATCGTACTTATCCACTTAACCATTATTCTTAGATCAGCCTACTTTCGTACCAATTAAAATGTCCTTCATATCAACCTTTGCTCTCACATTCGCTACTCTAGTCCATACGACTGTTCAAACTGGACAGTCGCACACTCGACCCGCTAAACCAAAATAAAAAAGTGTACTAATTCCAATCCCTAAAATCAAAATTATTACACCTTCAATCACTTATAAATGCCTTTGTACCAGCAACTATAGGCTATTTCCTGTCCGTTCCTACACAGTATGCTCCTAGCCATCGCTTGGCGCACTGGGGACGCTATCGTGTGGAGCGTTTCTAACGCTTGAACGCTTCTGTTAGTCACTCTCTGAGTTATTCGTAAGTAATCGAGTTTCGCTATACTCGCTCCAACAATGTCACCGACTCAACATATCCTAGCGACCTTGCTGTCAAGCCTAAAACATGCCCAAAAGCTGCCCAATCAACGTTTTTACTACTAACTAATCAACTTATCACTACTACTACCCACAATTAGTCCACCACAAACACATTTGTGTCTGATAGACCAATATAGTTTATAGTCGTTTGAGGAAAATAATCAAAAAAACGCACTCTAATATAATTTAACACCAATCTATACCGAAATATGTTTCTGATTCATATTCATTCCTGATCTCCTGCTCGACATCCGCAATAGCATCAAGTTCAGTATCGCAACCTTCAAGAAAATTTACTATGGCCTTTAGATAAACATATATGTTACTCAAATCAAGAGCCCTATTATCAAAACGATATTCTAAACTATATGAGGTTGGATAACGGAAAATATCCCCATTTTTATCTAGCTTATTTATTTCAAATAGCATTTTTTCAACTAACTCCGTGGTTTTTAACTCCTCATCCGAGACACCTAAATAATTGACAATCACATCTTTTACATTTTTCCACAAATCTTTTTTTATACGATGACTCTTTCTTTTTGACTTAAAAGCCTTTTTCGAGACACCTTTTTCAACTCGGCTATAAAATAATATTTTTAAACATAACTCTATAGTATTCCTAAACATAAAAATCAATGGATAAAGCTTATCTTCATTTGAAATACTATCAACTTGATAGATAAAGTCAATTACTTCAGTATACCCCATGATTTTGACATGAAAGCCCTCATCCAAAAGGCTTTGCCATAAGTAACAATTTTCAGAACTACGAGAAGTAAAAATAAAGAACTCAGGTTTTAATGTATTATTAAATTCCTCTTCTTCAGCAATATCTCCCATTTCCAGGCACTTCTTTACTAAATAGAAAGCCTGTAGCAAATTGTTAGCGACCTGTATATTATCTAAGAATTTGTCTCTGTATTTTGAAAGAAATTCATCGTCAAAAGGGAATCTAAAAACATCGGATTTTCTATCTACCTCTTCTAGAGAATCACAGTACTTTGATAACCATCTTTTTTCTCTATTATTTAGAAAATTCTCATGTCCAACTTCATCATATTTTTTTAATAATGAAGCTACATCATGACCAAAATTTTTAAACGTATCTTGAATATCTTTTTTTTGAGGTAATACCCTACATAATAATGATTTCAACCCTAATTCAAGACTGTGGCGGATCAAAAATATACCTGTTAAAAACCACATATCTGACTTAACATTATTAAGGTTATCATTTATTACTTCCTCCAATATTTTATACCCACAGCTATAAAATTGATAAGTTAGTCTTTTATAGTCTAAAAAATTATTGCGACTCCATTCGACTACTACTTTTGTGTCATTATTTTCTATTTTCCAAAAATCCATATCCGAAGAAGGCCAAATATACACTTAATTACTCACTTCCCTAATCATTGTTCATAAGCTTTAAAATTTTCTGTCATATCTTCTTGAAAATTTCCTCATACTATTCTGGGGGAAAACATTTTCATAAAGATAGAATTACACTGGATATTAAAGCTACAGTAGTTAGCCAAAAGTACAATTTTCCTACAGTAAAATATCTATACGTTGAAAATGAAAATACCACTATACCCAATAAAATAAATATATAAGGAACAACTTCATAATTTTGAGAATCCTTTAACCCATCTTTAGCTATTCTAGAAAAAACCTCACCAGATTTAATCTTATCCCATAAATTGGATAGTAAAAAACAAATCTTCTAGTATTAAAGTGATTAACAATATAAAAAAGGATGCTCTTTAGTAAATTAATCATTAATTCATAAATCCACCTCTTCTCCTTAAAAGTTGCACTCTTGCTTTTTAAGTGTACTAAGCTTTACCCCAATCCACTCAAATTGCTAAAGTCCTCTCATAATAAGCAAATTTATCAAATCACCACTATATACCATAACGTTGGCCTTAGTCTCACTTCCAGTACGGCAAGCCATCCAACCTTTCAACGAATTTTAATCGTTTTGTGCTCGTTCCAGCACCGTTACTGACTCAACATGCCACGAGCTTAATCTCTTAATTAGACATTTGTTGCATCAGGCGGGGTTAGGCGATTATCATTTTTTATTTCAAAAAAGGAGGTTTATTAACTCGCTGCCATAATTCCAGAAATTGCCTTATTTTAGGGGATTAATAATAGATTCAAAATCTTGGCGGTTTGCGGGAAAATATATACTCTAAAATGAAAATACCGGGAGTACTTTAGGTAAATCGAATATACTAATCCACTTGCTAACATGAGCTTTATAACTTTATAAGTTGAAATTAACATTCGATATTACTTTTTCTTACCATTTTCCATGACATCTTTATATAATGTCCCATTAATATTTTCATTCTCACAGAGCGCTGCAATCAGCAAAATGATTTTAATAATGTCGTTTTCTTCATATCTCAATGGATTAAAACGACCATGTTGTACAGAATGTCGAGAAAATTCTGTATCATCAATTCCATCTTGAAATTCTTTGTAGCTATAATATTTATCTAAGACAATAGCCACCGACCTAAAAGATAACAAAGACAATATATTCCTATCATCAGCGTTTAACGCTTTATTTTTTATCTTAGGTACACTCTTGATCTTTATCGTTTCACTTGTATCAATCAAGCCCAATTTTTCATTCAATTTAAATTCTAAAACCGTAAATGCTGTGGGAATTAGCACTTCATAATTTGAAAAATCACTATCAAGTAAATTTCGGATCTTTTTAAGCTCATCCAAATATCCTTGATCTAACTTACTTTGTTCAAAGCCACTGTTTATAAGTTCGTCAAATTCAACGAAAAATTGTCGATGATTATTATCTTCGTAAATAGTACTGAACTTATTCGCCCACTCTTCTTTAGGCAGCTTTTTTATGTCTTTAACTGTACTTAACGATATATATGGGCTTATTACCCAGCCTTCTTTACCAATATTAATAATTAAAGGCTCAAGTTTAGAGTATCGTTTATAAGATTCCTTTACTTGTTTTTCGAATATTTCATGCAAAGATCTCAATGACTCTTGAATTTTTTTATTCTGTAACTCAAGGCCGCTTCTGATTGCCTCCACATCTCCAAATGGCTTACTTATTGATTTAATAAAGTCTGGATGATTTGTTAAGCTTGCAACTGTCCGATGAATATACTCCCTATTTTGCTTATTATAAATCTCCATTGCTGTAGTAAAAGATTTACTATTGCAAGTTGATGTTGCTAGCATTAACTTTATTGCATTAGATAATGGCTGGCTACTATATAATCTCTTAACATTCGGCTTTATATTTTTGTGCAATCTATTTATCTCCCTTTATTTGCTGAATTATGAAGTTAGCCACCTGATTGGTGGAAAATAAAACGCCATCTGGCGCGACATCAGGTATCATATTAAGTGACCAAACTTAGATGAAACGATGTCCGTCAAATGACGCACTTAAATGATACTATGACTACTAACCAGTTGACTACCCACCGAAAGTATTCTCCTCTTACTAAAGAAGAACGAATAATGATTGCGACATTAAAGTCACAAGGTCTTTCTAATTGTGCAATTGGTCGTCAATTAGGATCAATCATCAAACAATTAATAATAATCTCAAACGTGAGTCCGTCGCCAAGTGTCCAACGGTAAAATCTATGATTATCCATACTATATTTATAGTCATGAAGCTGGGCAAGCTGCCTATATGAAACATCGTCAACACTCTGGTCGCCGGCGTTTATATCACCACTCAAAGCAATTCTTACAATTAGCCGATCGGTTAATGTTGGGTAAGTATGATGGCCATCATTATTCTCCACAAGCGACGATTTACAAAGCGCGAGAATTAATGAATGATGGACCACTGATTCCTAAGTCTGTCGTAACGTCATATCAATGGATTAATGAAGGAGTACTTCGCACATCCAACTTAGCCCCCCTTTGAAAAGACTAAACGGAAACACCATCACTCCCATTCACAGACTAAACAATGCTTGGGAACTAATATTAGTCAGCGACCACAGGCGGCAGGTCAACGATCTGAAATTGGTCATTCGGTTCAGGGACATAAAGACGGTACCGACAGTGTCGCCTTGGTCATGACTGATCGCTTTTCACGGGTTAATATCACGAGAAAGATTTCCGGTAAAACCACCGATGCAGTAAATGAATTCTTTATCCAATTGCGCCAAAAGCTGGGTAAAGATGCCTATTATCGTATCTGCAAAACGATCACCCCAGATAATGGAATTGAATTTAGTCGGTTAACTCAAGTCCACGACCATGTTTTCTACACTGATCCATATTCGCCTTGGGAGCGCGGATCTAATGAGATTAACAACCGCTTTCTCCTTAAAGAAACTATCAAGCGGTAAGTTATCAATAATTACAGTAGTAGCCAAATCATTGAGACCAACGATTAGATGAATCACTATCCACGAGTGATGTTTAATGGTCACTCAGCTATGGATATTTACCGTGAAGCTTTTTACCAGGAGATGTCAGAGCTTCATCGTCCAGCAATTAACTGGTCCGTGATATTTATTTGAGTCGAATGGCTAATTTATTCTTGAAATTTAGGAAAAGCATATGAATTCATTTTCTTATACCTTTCCATCAAAATATTTTACAAACAATTAATACATTTATTAAGAGTCTAGCAATGCACCAAATATTTTTGCTAAATTTAAGTGCAAATCAAAATTACTGGTACCTTTTGTTTAAGTAGTCTAAAGATTCATCGCTATCTATATAATCTGAAGCATCATCATGCAAAACACTACTTTGTATATACAGATATTGACTATATTTAGGATTGATTTTTAATTTTAAATTGTCTTTGTTAATCGTGATTATACCAGCATCAAATAATTTATGATGGTTTCTACAGAGCCATATCCCATTTTCGCCATCAACTGCCGCTTTTCTTTTATCTTCGTCAGTAACTGACCTTTCACCTTTGATTTTGTAAACTGGCCAAATGTGTGCGCCTTCTATGATTTCGGGAACATTACAGTCACACCATGCGCATTTTTTAGCTCCTCTAATTCTTAACATATTATAAATAAAAATAGTTGATCTAAGAGAATGGTTTGTTTCACTTTCTCGGGTTAACTCTTTGTCAATTTGTTCTAGTTTAACCCCTAGCTTTTTCATAACAGTTCTATCTGGTTTTGGAAGAACTGTTAGGTTTTTCTCTTTCACTTGATAAACAGTGATTGAAGAATTATCTATTTTAGCCATCGCAGTACACAGAATTGTCGCTTCTTTTTTATTTGCACCATAGGTTTTGGCATACACTTCAATTTCGTTACTGGCACTTTTTGTAATATATGATGAAAAATTCTGTCTTTTTTTCATATATCCTCTATTCACAATAATATCATTTAGAGAATTAAATGGTTGTATACGAAATCCTAATTTTTCATTATCATTTAAAAATATAATACCTGATGTTTTTAACAATCTATACATAAATGTTAGGTAGCTTGTGGTTGGATTCCCATTGAAATCCAAAAAATAAAAATAAATATTCTTATTTGTAAAGTCATCCAAATAAAACCTAGTTAAAGCACTAGCTGCACTTTGCATGGCAGAATTTCTACCCTTATTAAAATCTGTTTCAGAAAGCGTTACATAATTTTTCACCCCCTTATATTTTATTGTGACTAATCTACCAACATTAGTTTCATCGAGAAATTCAACATTGTATCTATCTTGTCCAGTAACTTTTATACAAATATCTTTTAAAACATTATCTGATAATAATTGTCTATAAGTAATACTGGATTTTTGAAAGTTATTATTAATTTTAATCTTGGCAATCATAATTTATAATTATAACTTCCTTTCTTTTTTTCCCGGGCACAGTTGGCAATCGAATAAGTGAATAATCACGATTCAATAACCAATTTTTTAAATGTTGATTGACTTCTCCATTATGTTCTAAAACATATGAGATCATAAACTTTATATTTTTACTATCTAATTTATCAGCAAATTTAAGTAACTGATCCTCGTGTTCGACAGACCAACCTTCAAAGCCTCTTTTACCATCGTTATAAGAACCTGTTGTTAACATATAAGGTGGATCCATATATACAAAATCGTTAGGCTTAATCTCTTTACTTATTTTCGTAAAGTATTCATTAAAGAACTGCACATTCTTTGTTTTAATTACTCTCGAAAAACTAATTAATTTTTCAAGCACTTTATCGTTAAACCATCGCATTCCGACTGGATTGTTAAAATCAAAATTTGAATTAAACCTAATCTGTTGATTAAATCCATATAAAATTAATGTATATAGAAGTCTTGGATCACGGTCTTCAAACTTTAGAGAATTGTAATAGTTTCTAATGGCTAGATACTCTTCTTTTTTCTTAGGTTCGAGTTGAAATTTCTTAATTGTTCTTTTTACAAATTTTATATATTCATAAGTATCATATTTTTTAAATGATTTAACTAAATCCACAACGAATCTATTAATATCATTAAATACTATTTGAGAGTTACTCATATTTACGCCGACATTAAATCCACCGCCAAATATATCGTAGAAAGTTCCTTTTTCTACTCCCTTTGGTAAATATTTTCGAATTGAATTTATCATCTTAGACTTACTACCAATATAATTTAGAGGCGATTCTATTACTATCCGATTTTGCTGCTCTTTTTCGATAAAGAACAAATATTCAAAATGATCATCATTTTTCTTAGTTTTCCAATTTCTATATTTTTTATATGAAATTTTGAAGCATTCATATGTTCCTTTTTTGGCATATCTTTTTAATGAAGCTTCTATAAATGATTTTGACATTAATCCATCGGTACTATAGCTGAATATAATATATTTAGCTTTTGTCTCAGCAATAATCTTATCAAAAAGGATATGCACTTTATAAGCTTTCGACCAGTCTGATCTCATAGGGCCTGTAGGTCTTGATCCAGTTACCTTACTAATCATTGGATTATCATTTAATACTAAAGTTTCTAGAAGATGATATTGAGTTCCGTACTGATTCTGTGTGTATGGCGGATCTAAATAAAGAATATCGCAATCAACGTCAGAAATAATATCTTCAATATTTTTATTATATACTTTAATTTTTTTATTCTGTCCTAATGTAAAAAGGCTGCTTTCTGTTTCTACAGGTATAAATCTTATTTCCTTCTTTGCTCTACTATCCCACTTTTTTAAGAAGGCCCCATATACACCTGCTACATTGGCTACTTTGGACACGGACTCAATTAAACTAGCCATAAGGACCGCATATTCATCTCTTGTTATTTTATTAGATTCTTTCCATTTCTCAATAGTATCTCTAAAATAATCAATTCTCCCGGCATTGTAAGAAGTGAAATACATCCTTTTTGAATTTGCTGGAGAATAATTATTATAAAAAAAGCCCTTCATTATTCTATTATTACTATTTAAATAGGAAAAAGGGTCCATTTCTAATTTCTCAAATGTTACATTTGACGCTTTTATGCGTCCTAGAGAATATAAACTGCACCATTTTAACTTATCATTAATAATGATATTAAAATTATCTTTGACTGCATTTGCTACTGAACCAGTTCCTGAAAATGCATCAAAAAAAGTATATTGCTTGTTCAATAATTTTTTATTATCCAGTAACTCAATTATCTGATTAACAATAGATTCCTTATTTCCTAAAAATCGCAAAAATATTCACACCTAACTAATTATTTTATGATTAACTTCCATAATGTCATTTATGTCACAATTCAATGCTTTACAAATCTTAAAAAGTACTTCAGTCGTTACATTACCATTCCTGCCCAATTTAGCAATTGAAGCAGCGCTAATTCCGCTAACCCGTTGTAGATCTTTCTTTTTCATGCCGCGGTCAATTAATAGCTTCCATAATTTGTTATAACTAAAGCCGATCTCATTCATTATCCAATTTTCCCCTCTTTATTTAATAGAATATTTCTGGCACATTAACTTCTATCTCTTTTGTTTCATTAATAACATCTGGATCGTTGACGTAATTGATTCTATTTGATATTAACCGTCCAGATGGGCTATTAATAATAAGATCATTGGCATTGTTCTCTATATATTGTGATGACTCCCGAGAATATCCATTTTGCTGTAACCATATACGAAGATCACTATTAGTCCCGTATTCAAGGTATTGATACCAATTATTATCTAAAAGAATACCATTAGCGGACAGTTCCTTTGAAACTTTGAGGAAATACTTACCTAGGACAAAATTAAGCTTGTTTAGTTGATTCATAGTTATATTGATCGCAATGGTATCCCAATTAATGTTTCCTACTAACTTTCGACTTTGATCTAATCGATCAAGAAACTGAAAATCAAGGCGCTCACGAATTGCAATTACATAATCACAAATCTGTTTAAGACTATATCCGCTAATCCACATCAAAGTTAACTTGGCATAATCTTCTAAGGTCTGATGTTGTATATTTTCATCTGAATCAGCATGCACAAATTTTCTTTCATAAAGATTCCAGTTAAAAATATGAGCAAGTTTTAGAAAGAATTGATAAGTTTCTTCAACGTTTAGCTTATTTTCATCATTAAAGATTTGAGGGAATCCTTTAATTTGCTCATCAGAAATTGCGCGCGTTAGTAAATTAGATTGATCAGCAGAAAAATTAACGTCATCTTGTGATTCATCTGGATATCTAGAATGCAAGGCAGTAAAAATTTCTGTTTCATCATCGTCAGAAATCTTCTTCTTGAATTGCTTTCTAGTGAATCCTTCTTGATTATGATTTAGCTCTTTAATATAAATTAGAGATATTTTTCTGAGCAAATCATAGTTTCTCTTATCTGTTACAGCAGAAAGTTTAAGATCACCCGCACTCAATGATTTTTTGATTGCTGCAACTTGTTTAGGCTTTAACGCTTTTTCTACAGATAGATGTTCCTTGCTTATTTTTTTACTTAAATACTTCAAATAAGAACTTAAGTTGCTATGCGATTTCTCTTTTTCGCCGGTAATAAGAAAGACATTACCGATCATAGAGTGCCCAAGTCTACCAACTCGACCAATTAAATTTAAAAACTCTAACTGGCTTAGTTTTTTCTTACCGTTGCCAAGTGAAGTAACAAAAATATTGTCAGCTGGTAAATTTACCCCTTCTAATAGCGTGCTTGTACAAAAGACAGTCCTTAAGATTCCCTTTCTATATGCCTCTTCAATTTTAGTTCGCACATCAATTGGTAATTCTCCAATGTGAAAAGCTATTCCTTTTTTCACCAAATCGACTAATACATATTTAGGATTAATTTTTCTGCTAATGTAAGCAGCTAATTCATCTAGTTCTTTACTTTCAATAGTTGGAAACTGCCTTGAAAAAACGATCGCATCAGACATTACATCTCTTTTGGATCCATAATAAATAAGACTTTGTGTTTTATCCTTCATAACATCGGTAATCATCTTAACAATGTGCGGTATGGCATTTTCTGTAAATTCACATAAATGCTGTTTTTTCTTTGTCTGATCGTTATAAACTGAAAGCTCTTTATTATATCGATCAATTATAAATTTAGTTTGTGTAACGGGTGATTCATCAACTCTAATATTATTCTTAATACTGCCATCTATTAATTGGAGGAAGACATCTGGATTTGGAATTAGAGGAGAAGCAAAAGTTATTCTGGGCTTTTGCTTCCATTTTTGTACCTTATCAATAATTTCATAGTAGTAGATACTTCGATCGTCCATCTCGGTTGCTTTTTGCGACTCATCAATAAAAAGGTAATCAAGTCTAAGGTCGCCATTATCTAAAAGCAGATTTGATAACCTTTCCGGGGTCATTACAAAAATATAATTTCTGTTTTCATAATCGAAGGCATATTCTTCTGCTCTTGAGATAATGCGGTAAGAATGTTCGCTAAGATTGTCAACAAGGTCTGTCAACAAAGAACTTCGCACTTCTGTGATCAGCGCCTTACTTGGCACTGTTATGGCAAGATTAAGCTCTTCGCCCATTTTAACTTTATATTCAATGAATTTTTTCATTAAATATGTTTTGCCCATTGATGTCGGTACAGAAAAACTATTGATACTATTTTCTAGTGAGTTAAAAATTTTATCTTGGTCACCAATAAAAGTTTGGTTTTCTTGTCCCGGAATTTTTCTTTGATTTTTGTTGTAATTATCAATCACTTCATCCCATAGGAAATCAACAGTATTTATTTTTATGTACCCATGATTTTCTCTAGGTAAGTAGTTTTTCAAGCTACTTAAAACGGTGTTTCTTACAATATCAACATTAGGATCTTCTGGATACATTTCTTGTAGCATCGTAATTATTTTAAGAGCTAAATTTTTACATTCTGAAGACCCGTTATTACTTTGAGCTTTAGATAATAGATCTGCGAATTTTAACAGATCTGTTTTTTCTTTTTTATCTAACGACCATTTTGCTTGAAAAAGAAAGTATGCATATTGCGTAAATAATTGTTTAACTAACTTCCTCAAATAATGATTTTGTTGCAAATTATCATAAAGATATTCCGCAAGTGATTTGTTTTTTTTAACCATAGTCCTTACCCAATTAGTTCACTCATAATCGTATTTCCATCGGTACTTGCGCTAATGAGCGGAAGCATATATACATAAAAAGAGGAACGTTGCCATTCATTTAGCCTGATTTCATCGTCTAACTGAGCAATTACCTGATGGAGGTCACTCTCAACGATCTTATGACACTTTAACTTTGCTTCATCAGTAGAGCAATTTTTCAAATTATCATCGGGTGCAAATTTATAGCCAATAAATAGCCCATAAGCTGCCACTTCATCTATCTTGTTTTCTGTAGGTACTAGAATCTTTAAGATAGCTTTACTCTCTTCCTCACTGTATTGCTCACGTAATATGGAGCTATCGATTAAATCGATAGGCATAACCAAAGATTGAGATCGATTATTCCTAAATTCTTTTAATTCTGATACAACATTCTTGATTGCATCTTGCAAATTATCATTAAGCTGTGACGCCCCTAGAATCAACTGACTTTTTCCTTTGTTGTCCTTTAAATAGATTCCCTCACTATTAATTGTACGTGAATTTGCTGAAATTTCTGCTCGAGTATAAATTTTCTTAGCGTCATCAATGTGTTCAAGAAAAATATAAGTCAACATTTCTCCTAAGAGATTTTGCGGTACACCGCTATGCATATAATATCTTAATATTCTTGTTGCTTTTATGCCTGCCACATCATTTTTTTCAATACCTCTGGCAGATGCATAACTAGTAATATTTTTCAAAATAAGGTCTTCCAGATTTTTATACGAAAATGGAAAGAAATCCGGCTTTAAGATAAACGCATGGATAGCATTACTATTCTTAATTAGTGGCAACTCTTTAGTAGCTACTTCGGTAAACACTGATGAAAATGAATCATCAGAAACAGTTTTTTTTAAATATCCATTTGGTCCACTTTTAGTGGGCTTTTTTTGTTGTCCGGTTATTGCCTCTTCAATTAGCTCGTTTAGCAGATTTACACAAAAGTACGGAACAGCATTAGCTTCTAGTTGAGTCACATCTTTGTTAACTGTTTGAAGCTGTGCGGCCATAGATTCTTTGTCACTAGACGAAAAGCTGTCGATATATTTTCTAAACGATTCTTCATTAATAACTGCACCCTTGATCTTCTTAGCAGCATTGTAATTCACCCCTTTGTAATAAAGCTTTTTCAAGTTCTGAGAGCTATATGTATTTTCCTTCCAGTTATTAGTGTACTTGCCCAAGACAATATTTATAGAGCCCTCAATAGAATGACCATCATCCTCACTCATAGCTATTCGTAATGAATCAATCAGGATTCTAAATTCATTGTTCGCCATTTTTTCAAATCCTCCAAAGTAGCTACGAGTAACTCCAAGTAGCTAAAGTAGCTGATCAGTATTCTTCAAATTGATACTATCAACTTGTCAGTTAAATGAATGAGACCTAACAAGTTCATTATATCAACTTTTATTAGCAGATTGTTTATAAAATTAAATGATCGCACATTTTATTAGCTGAACAGCATGTGTTGCTCGATCAACAACTTTTACTAGCATGCACCTAACTGAATAATATCCTGTAACAAGCCACTAGTAAGGCAAATTACAGTACCCAAGCGACTTTATCGTTTAGGTCTGTTTCTTATTGCCCTACTAGTGGCTTTTAGTATGCCTTCGATTCCTTCGCTTGGGAGATCCAAGAGGAGGAATTTTTTATGAAGAAATACTACGATGACCGCCACCAGCTCAACATGGAGATCTCAGACGCTAAAGATGGCAGTATGCACATTAAGCTACATCAACCAACTGGGGTCAAGGAAATCACGGTCACAGAAGCTAAAGGCAAAGAAATCATCGAACTTAATCGTATTGAATACAACGATAACCACCGTGAAACCCGTCGTCATGTTTCACTCGAAGCCTATGACCCATATGGCGTCCTAGTAAAAAATGATGCTGATCCGTTACAAGAGGTAATTAATAAGGAAGAAATGGATAAACTCCACCAGAGTATCAGTCAACTTACACCAGCACAGCGAAAGTTACTCATGAAGAAGTTCTGGGATGGTATGAAACAGATCGACATTGCCAAAGACGAAGGTGTCAGCAAAATGGCAATTACTAAGCGTGTGCAAACCATCAAGCGACGCCTCAAAAAAATTCTTCAAAAATAATCGTTTACTTTTTTCTTTCCCGTGGCCTGTAAGTGTAAGGCAATTATTCCTTACCAAATTTAATTAAGAAAGGATAACTAACATGGCTAATAAGATTTCAATTTCCGTAGCCAAGCATCCCCGCCAAGATGACGTCGTCAGCATGCGCAACGTCACGATCCGTGAACGACTGCTACGTTTACTGCTAGGTAAAACGCATCACTTGATGGTGATCGCCCCTGGCAAGGATGTTCAACAGTTACAAATTAACGAAGTAAAGGAGGATTCCTATGAGCGCAATGAATAACCTCGATTTACAACTCAAGGAAGCTGAGAACCAGCTTGATCAAGCCAAGGATATCATTCAGTCCATACGTAAATTGCTATCAAGCAATCAAGATGGAGAGCAACGTAACGATGAGCAGCCAAAGCGCGATCCAGTTGAAGATAAAGTCACGGTCCGGAAGATGCTAGCAAAGAAGAGTACTGAAGGATACACTGCCCAAGTGAAAGAATTACTTCATAAGTTTGGTGCCGAAAAACTATCCGATGTAGACCCTAAGGATTACGAAGATCTCTACTATAGTGCGGAGGGATTAGGGCAATGAGTTCACCAAAACATCATGCTTTGCTATCAGCTTCCAGTGCTAACCGCTGGTTAAGCGCTCCGCCACTTCCACGGTTGGAACAATACTTTCCACATTCTACTTCAAGTGCTGCCGCTGAAGGAACTGCTGCCCATGCCTTAGGTGAATATAAGATTCATCGACTGCTTGGCGACAAATTCAAGCGCCCTACCTCTGATTACCAATCAGATGAGATGGAAGACCTAACCGATGATTACGCTAGCTATGTTCTGGAACAATATCACAAAGCTAAAGAATACGCACCCGACGCCACCATCCGTGTGGAACAGAAACTGGACTTTTCTAAATATGTGCCTGAAGGTTTTGGTACTGGCGACTGCGTAATTGTTTCTGATCACCTACTCCATATTATCGACTTTAAGTATGGCAAGGGTGTCCGGGTAGAAGCGCAGAACAATCCCCAGATGAAACTCTATGCCGTCGGTGCACTAGAAATGTTCGGCAGTCTGTACAACGTTGATGAAGTTGAAACGACAATCTTTCAACCTCGGATGGCCAATATTAGTACCTGGACCATTAATGCTAAAGAACTAATGCACTGGGCCAATTCCGAATTAAAAGAGAAAGCCGAACTCGCATTTGCTGGCAAAGGTACCGTCCATTATGGTCCTTGGTGCCAATTCTCCGCTTGTAATGCTGTACTGCGAGCTCGTTTTGACTATCATCACAAGCTCACCCGCTTTCAACTACGGTCACCGAACTTGCTAACAGATAGTGAAGTGGCCGAAGTACTGAGTCACATTGATGATCTCAACCGTTGGGCACACGAAGTTAAGGATTACGCTGCTGATCTGGCCATCAACCATGGCAAGCAGTGGCCTGGTTACAAAATAGTCGAAGGTAGGTCTGTCCGCCATTACAAGGATGAAGCTGCCGTAGCAAAAATTGCTGAAGAACATGGCTACCATGATATTTACCAAAAGAAGCTATTACCGATTACAAAACTAGAAAAACAGGTCGGTAAGAAGAAATTCACCGAACTGTTTAGTCAAGAAATTGTTAAACCTGCGGGTAAGCCAACTCTGGTGCCAAATTCCGATCAACGTCAGAGTATTAGCAAATCTAACCCACAAGATGAATTTAAGGAGGAAAAATAATATGTCACAACAAACTAAGGTCGTTACCGGTATCAACACTCGTCTCTCTTATGCCAACATCTGGGAACCTAAGTCTATCAATGGTGGTAAGGAAAAGTATTCAGTTAGTCTAATCATCCCCAAGTCCGATCAAAAGACAGTCACTGCCATCGAAAAAGCTATCGATGCTGCCATTCAGGAAGGAATTGGAAAGTTTGGTGGTAAGAAGCCTAATAAGGCCACTCTCAAGCTACCTCTTCGAGATGGGGATGTGGAGCGTGATGATGTTGCCTACCAAGATAGTTACTTTATCAATGCTAATTCGATCACGGCACCACAGATTGTGGACAAGCATGTCCAACCAATCCTTGATCGTGATGAAGTTTACAGTGGCTGCTATGCCCGAGTATCGATTAACTTCTATGCTTTTAACACCAACGGTAACCGTGGAATTGCCTGTGGCCTGGGTAACATCCAAAAGATCCGTGATGGAGAACCACTAGGTGGACATGCTAGTGCCAGCGATGACTTCACAGCGATTGATGGTAGCAATGACGATGATTTCTTAGCTTAAACCAAAAGATGGGCAGTCGACTTTGACTACCCATTTTTTGTAGAAAGGATTTCTAATGAAACAGCTTTCGATTGATATTGAAACTTATTCCAGCACCAACCTAAATCAGACTGGCGTCTATCGATACGCTGATAGCGATGATTTTGAGCTTTTGCTCTTTGGTTATGCTACCGACTTTAGCCCCGTCAAGGTGGTGGACTTAACCCAGGGTGAAAAGATTCCTCCTCAGGTTATTAAGGCGTTAGATGATCCTACTATTATTAAAAGTGCCTTTAATGCTCAATTTGAACGGGTCTGTCTGTCACGCTTTGTTGGTCACCGCTTAAAGCCAACTGGTTGGCATTGTTCTCGTGTTTGGTCTGCCACTCTCGGCTTGCCATTATCACTACGAGATGTTGGAAGCGTGTTAGGGTTACCACGGCAAAAGATCACTGCTGGTAAAGAGCTTGTGCGCTACTTCTGTACACCTTGCAAACCTACGAAGGCCAATCAAAATCGCACTCGTAACTTCCCCTACCATGCTCCTGATAAATGGCAACAGTTTAAGCAATACAATCAGCGTGACGTCGAGGTTGAAATGGAAATCACCCAGAAGCTTGAATGCTTCCCCGTCCCACAGAATGAATGGGAAAACTACTGGATGGATCAAGACATTAACGATCGCGGTATCCGGATTGACCAACAACTGGTTAACAATGCGATCAAATGTCAAAACGTCTTCCATGACCAGTACTTACAAACTGCTAAAGAATTAACAGGTCTAGCAAATCCTAACTCTCCATTACAGCTAAAAGACTGGCTCCAGCAGCAAGGTATTAAAACTAATTCACTATCCAAAGCATCAGTAGCACAGCTATTACAAACCACTACCGGTAAGGTTCATCAAGTATTAGCTCTCCGCCAGCTGTTATCTAAATCCAGTGTCAAAAAGTACCAGGCCATGCAGAAAGCTATGTGCCAAGATGGTCGTGTCCATGGTCTTTTACAATTTTATGGTGCTAACCGGACAGGTCGGTGGGCTGGTCGCCTTGTACAAGTACAAAATCTTCCCCGTAATTCAATGCCAGACCTCGAAGAAGCTCGCGAATTAGTTAAGCAAGGCAACGTACCAGCACTTGCAATGCTTTATGATTCAGTGCCAGACGTCTTATCACAATTGATTCGCACTGCTTTTATCCCTAGCAAAAATCATCATTTCTACGTGGCTGACTTCTCAGCGGTTGAAGCACGGGTGATTGCTTGGCTATCTAATGAAAAATGGCGACAAGAATCCTTTGCCAAGAATGAAGATATCTATTGTGCATCCGCGAGTCAGATGTTTGGTGTCCCGGTCGTCAAACATGGCATCAATGGTGAACTCCGTCAAAAGGGTAAAATTGCCGAACTCGCCCTGGGCTATGGCGGTTCCATTGGTGCCCTCAAAGCCATGGGTGCCACTAAGCTTGGCTTAACTGATGATGAATTACCGCCACTGGTTCAAATGTGGCGTAATGCTAGTCCTCACATTGTGCAGTTTTGGTGGGACGTTGATAAAGCAGCTAAAGAATGCATTAAAACGCACCTCCCGCAAACTACCCACGGAATGAAATTTATTTATCGCAGTGGTTGCATGTTTCTTCGTTTACGATCGGGACGTTATCTTTGCTACCCCAAACCAAAGATCGGCACCAATCGCTTTGGTTCTGAATCGATTACCTTCATGGGAATCAACACCGTGAAAAAATGGGATCGAATTGAAACCTATGGGGCCAAGTTGGTAGAAAACATTGTCCAAGCAACTAGTCGTGACCTGCTAGCTGAAGCAATGCGGCGGTTAGAAGCTACTGAGAATACGGTGGTAATGCATATTCACGATGAAGCCGTAATTGACGCCCCTTCCAATCGGTCACTTGACACCATGGTTCAGCTCATGACCGAAGTTCCAGACTGGGCCAATGGCTTAATCCTCAACGCTGCTGGTTTTGTTAGCGACTTTTACAAAAAAGATTAATTTTAATGGTTTACTTTCTGCCCTCATCTGGCTTATTGGTGAGGGCTTTTTTAGTTCTCTAATTTAATGAAAGGATCTGAATCTATGTCAGAAGCAACCATAGCAATTACCAAGCTGCGCCAAGATAAACTGAATCCACACTACCGACCAATGATCTTTGTCATTGCGCCGTTTACAGAAGTAGTAAAGAGCGATGCCGAAAGTATCAGGACAGTGCGCTCCAACTGCCGATTTGTCTATCAACATGGCGGCATTCCCATTTGTCCACAGCTTTACCTACCTCAATTTATTAACCTGCACCATTCACAGGAATTTCAAGTAGCCACTTTTATTAACATTGTGCTACTGACTAAATGCGCCGAAGCCTGGTCATTTGGTAAACCGACGCACGATATGTGCTACTTCATCCGCTTTGCCAAACGTAAAAATAAAAATATCCGCTACTTTAATAATGAAATGGAGGCCAACTAAAGATGCATTTTACTTTATCGATGGCAGGTAATTCCGGTCAGGCTAGCAATACGATCTATCCTCATCAACAAACTATCACTAACGCACAGGAATTAGAACAGGCTGCCCATTATGACCATGTCTGCGGTCAATTTACAAATAACCAACGCGCTATTGCCAACTTCATCAAAGCTGACTGCCTGATCATGGACTGCGATAACGATCATTCTGACGATCCGACTACTTGGATCAAACCTGCAAACATTGCTAACTATTTCGATGATGTTTCCTACGCCATTACTTTCTCGCGAAACAATATGAAGGCCAAGCACCATAAAACACCCCGGCCTAAGTTTCACGTCTACTTTCCGATTACTGAGATTACGGATGCTAAAACCTACGCCGAACTAAAACACGAAATTCAAGAATACTTTCCATATTTTGATGACAATGCGCTTGATGCGGCCCGGTTTGTCTTTGGTGTGCCTAGTACTAAAGCCATCTGGCATGAAGGATCACAAGCCGTGGACAAATTTATGATGGCCCAGCGTTACTTTGCTCAGCAAAACATCGGATCAATCCATGAAGGCAAACGTAATGCAACCCTCTCACATTTTGCCGGTCGCATCATTATGCGTCTTGGCAATACTGCTGAAGCTCGTCAGGCATTTCAGGAAGAAGCTGCTAAATGTGATCCACCACTAAGCAAGCAGGAATTAAAAAACATCTGGCATAGTGCCACCAAATTTGGTCAGCGCATGGCTAGTCAAAAAGGTTATATTCCGCCTGAAGAATACAATCAGCCCAATGACGATCTACAACCGGATGATTACTCGGATACTGGTGAATCTTATGTCTTTGTCAACAACTGCAAAGAGCGGGTTTGCTATACCAACCAATCAGGTTTTATGTGGTTCGATGGGAAGGTTTGGCAGGAATCGGAACCTTTAGCTCTCGGTGAAGTCCAGCGCTTTACCGATAAACAATTAACTGATGCTCAGCTTCGTGTCACTAATAGTTATAAGAAGATTCAGCAAAATGGTGTGACATCCGCTTTGCAAGCAATGGGTAAAACAAAAGCTAGTCGTACTTTTAATGATGAACAACTAGCCGCATTCAAGGATTACGAAAATGCTAAAGCTTACGAAGCCTTTATTCTCAAGGAACGCAGCACTCGAGGTATTAACGGGATCTTAACTAATTCTCGACCAAAGCTCGTCAAAGAGATTAATGATTTTGATGCTGATCCGTTTTTGTTGAACACGCCCAACGGACCTTTCAATTTAAAGAAAGGGATGCACGGTCAACAGGAAATTCAAGCTGATGAATTAATCACCAAATCCACATCCTGTGTTCCTGGTAATCAAGGAGCTTCACTCTGGCAAGAAGCACTCACTACTTTCTTCTGTGGTGACCAAGCGTTGATTAGTTACGTCCAAGAAATTGTGGGACTGGTGGCGATCGGTCAGGTGTACCTGGAAGCTCTGATTATTGCTTACGGCAGCGGGAGGAATGGTAAGTCAACCTTCTGGAACACCATCGCTAATGTATTCGGCACTTATACCGGTCACCTCTCAGCTGATGCCTTGACCACTGGTGTTCGGCGAAACGTCAAACCAGAGATGGCCGAAGTCAAAGGCAAGCGGCTAATCATCTCCGCTGAACTAGAAGAAGGTAAGCGACTGAACACTTCCATCGTCAAGCAACTCTGTTCAACTGATGAAATCTATGCCGAAAAGAAATACATGAAACCTTTCTCTTTTACGCCCAGCCACACCATCGTGTTATACACCAATTACCTGCCCCACGTAGGTGGTAATGATGAAGGAATCTGGCGCCGATTGATTGTGATTCCCTTTAAAGCCACGATTGCTAAACGGAATGACATTAAAAACTATGCTCAGTATCTAACCGAACAAGCTGGTCCAGCGGTATTGCAGTGGATTATTGAGGGTGCCCAGCGAATCATTCAGCAAAATTACCAGTTAACCACCCCCGTTGCCGTAACCAAAGCGGTACGATCCTACCACGCTGATAACGATTGGCTAGGACATTTTCTTAATGAGAATTGTGAACTTGACCCCAGTTATGAACAAAAGTCAGGCGATCTTTATCAAAAGTATCGCGAATATTGTCAAAGTATCGGTGAATATATCCGCAGCACGTCAGACTTTTACACGGCCCTCAAAAATGCTGGCTTTCAACGTCAACACAAACAAAACGGTCGTTTCATCAAGGGACTGCGATTAAAAGTTAAGGCTGATGAATTCCTCAGTTGACTGTCATCGACTGTCACCCTTTACAACTTAAAAAGCTTGATACATCAGTATTTACCAATCCTAATGACAGTCATGACACTCTTTTACCTTACTTGTATATAGGAATAAAAATAGAAAAAAAGAGGTATAGAGAAGAGTAGTAAATCAACTGACACGACCGTCATTAATCCTGACGAATCACTGATAAATCAACGTTTAGAAAGGATTTTGTAAATGTTAGAAAAACGAATTGAAACTGCTTTTGTCAAAGCTACTCACCAACGTGGGGGCCTTTGCCTGAAGTTCACCTCCCCATCGATGGCCGGAGTACCTGATCGGTTAGTTCTCCTGCCTGATGGCCACATGGGCTTTTTGGAGATGAAGGCTCCTGGTAAGCATCCCCGCCCGTTGCAAGTACAAAGAATCAACCAATTAAAACGGCTTGGCTACCAGGTTTTTGTTTGCGACCAGTTTGATCAGATTGGGGGAATGCTTGATGCAATACAAGCCGCATGAATATCAACAATATGCAACTCAGTTTATTCTGGACCATCCCATAGCAGCTATCTTGCTTGATATGGGACTTGGTAAAAGCGTCATTACTTTGACGGCCATCAAGCAACTCATCAATTGTGGTGAAGTGCAAAGAGTCTTAGTTGTTGCACCATTGCGCGTGGCAAAACAAACCTGGCCGGAAGAAATTGAAAAGTGGGATCACTTAAAAGGCCTTACCTACTCTGTTGTCACTGGTTCTAGGACACAAAGAATCAAAGCACTACAACAAGATGTCAACATTTATATCATCAACCGGGAAAACTTGAAATGGCTAATTGAATCCTCTGGTACTTCCTTTGACTATGACATGTTGGTGATCGATGAACTCTCCAGTTTTAAGTCCTACCGCTCACAACGCTTCAAAGCCCTCAAACGAGTACGACCCTTGATTAAACGCGTGGTTGGCTTAACAGGTACACCGTCGTCTAATGGCTTGATGGATCTGTGGGCGGAATTCCGCGTACTGGACATGGGCCAACGACTCGGGCGCTTCATCTCATCTTACCGGATGAACTACTTTGACCCCGACAAACGGAACATGTATCAAGTGTTTACCTACAAACCCAAGCCTGGCGCTGAGCAAAGTATCTACCATGCCATTGATGACATCACCATTTCTATGAAGTCTAAGGACTACTTGAATCTGCCACCATTAACTATGAACACCGTTCCGGTAAAAATGAGTGATAGTGAGCAGGCCATCTACGACGAACTCAATTCCCAACTGGTGGTATCAACGCAAGGTAAACAAATAGACGCCTTGAATGCTGCTAGCTTGTCGAACAAGCTATGCCAAATGGCTAACGGATGCGTTTATGATGACCATCAACAAATTGTGCAGATCCACCAACGAAAACTCGATGCACTCGAGGATTTGATTGAAGCTGCGAATGGCAAACCAGTACTCGTTGCTTACTGGTTCAAACACGATCTCTCCCAGATCAAGCAACGATTCACTGCTCGCGAGATTAAAACTGTTAAAGACATTCAGGACTGGAACGCTGGTAATATTCCATTGGCATTGATTCATCCTGCTTCTGCCGGACATGGTCTCAACCTGCAGGCTGGTGGTGCCACCTTGATTTGGTATGGATTGACTTGGAGCCTGGAGCTTTACCAGCAAACCAACGCTCGGCTCTGGCGACAAGGACAGCGTCAGCCAGTAGTTATCCACCACATCATCACCGAAGGAACCATTGACGAAAACATTCTGGCCGCCTTGAAACGTAAAGATAAAACCCAGCTAGCGTTAATTAATGCGGTGAAAGCCAACCTGAAAGGAAGTGTTGTGGCATGAGTATCATGTGGAACTACTTAGACAAACGACGAGCGACCGTCGCAGCCTTGAAAGATTACGATGGTATGAAGTTCATCATTGACTCTTACCAAGACGAACTGAAACTAGCTAAGGAACAAATGGTTGGTGTCAGTTCGCCTCGCTATGGTTTCTCACCCAGTGGCAGCAAAAAGGATAACCCGACTGAACATCGCCTGCTGCATGGCATCGATGAGACAACCAAGCTGAATGAACGCTACCAACAAGCCCAACTTTACTTCAAGTGGTTCGAGCCAGCCTGGCAAGAGTTATCTGAAGACGAGCGCTTTGTTTTAGATGTCTGCTATCGCACTCCAAACCAGTCAATGAACGAGGGACTAACCATCGTGATGGACAAGTACTTCATTGCGAAAACCACTGCTTACAATCGAAAGAACAAAGCACTCGATCACCTCACGCTCTTACTTTATGGATCCCATCATTAGAAAGGTAAAACGCAGAACAAACAATCAGCCTATCCATGTTACGATAGTAGTGTAGAAAATTAGGATAAAGGCATTTGCTTTATAACATTGAAGCCTGGCGGTGTAAACTGCTGGGCTTTTCTTATGCCCTCAGAAAGGAGGAGTGTCATGCCCTACTCACCCAAGAAGCCTTGTCGTTATCCTGGTTGCCCACGATTAACCCACAACACCTATTGTGACGTCCATGCCAAGCAAGTCAGTTCTCACTACAATCGTTACCAACGACCAAAGCGCAGTCGTCCGCGCTATCATCGTGGCTGGCCAATGGTCCGACAAAGGTACCTACTCCACCATCCCTTCTGTGAGATGTGCCTAAGCCAAGGAAGGTACACCCAAGCTACCGAAGTTCACCACGTCTTGCCTTTGGAGCACGGTGGAACTAACGCCTTCAAAAACTTAATGGCACTTTGCAAGCCATGTCATTCACGCATCACCGCTCAGATGGATGATCGCTGGCACAAAGCACCACGTCAATATCATTATTAGACCACAGAGGGGGCCATCGAATCCTTAAAAAATTTTTGCGCGGGAGCGGGCCTGGGCCTTCGTGTACAAAAAATCGAAATCAAACAGGGTATTAACCCCTGCCGGAAGGAGGGAGAGAGTTGGCTAAAGATGGTACAAATCGTGGTGGCGCTCGGGTTGGGGCTGGCAGAAAATCTAAATCACTTCACGATAAGCTCGAAGCTGGCCAAAAAGCAACCGTCATCGATTTGCCAGAACCAGCTAATCTGGAAGGTCACGTGATGCCGCCAGTCAAGAAGTACCTCAAGGCCAAACAGAAGAATGGTTTAGAATTTGACGCCGCTGATATTTTCAAAGAAACCTGGGAATGGTTGGTCGAGCGTGGTTGTGAAAAACTAGTTAACACTCAATTGATTGAACAATATGCCGTTAGCGTCAGCCGGTGGATTCAGTGTGAAGAATGTATCTCTAAGTTTGGTTTCCTCGCTCGCCACCCTACGACTGGTAACGCAATTGCTTCACCATATGTTTCCATGAGCCGCGACTATATGAAACAGTCCAGCCAATTATGGTTTCAAATTTTTCAAGTGGTTAAGGAAAATAACGCCACAACTTATCAAGGATCAACACCACAAGATGATGTCATGGAACGGCTCTTAAGAAGCCGGAAAGGAATGAACTAATGAAATTTGTTAAAAAGAAAATTACCGATTTAATCCCTGCCGATTACAATCCAAGGAAGGATCTCAAGCCTGGTGATCCTGATTATGAAAAATTAAAACGCTCGATGCATGAATTTGGCTATGTCGATCCAATTATTTGGAACCAACAAACTGGTCACGTGGTTGGTGGCCACCAACGGTTAAAAATCCTCCAAGATGAAGGAATCCAGGAAGCCGAATGTGTGGTCGTTAGTCTGGATGATGAGAAAGAAAAGACACTGAACATTGCGCTCAACAAGATCAGTGGTGATTGGGATAAGGATAAGTTAGCCCTCCTAATGACTGACTTACAAGCCAGTGATTTAGATGTTTCATTAACGGGCTTTGACGAGAATGAGATCTCCGACCTTCTTGGCACGGCTGACGACACGCATGATGATGACTTTGACGTTGATAGTGAATTGAATAAACCAACCTTCTCTAAAGCAGGAGATCTTTGGCACCTAGGAAAGCACACATTGCTATGTGGTGATGCTACAAAAAAGGAAAGTTTCCATAAATTACTCAGCGATAATAAGGTTAACTTAGTTCTTACTGATCCACCATACAACGTTGATTACCAAAGTAAAGCCGGCAAGATTAAGAACGATCATCAGGATAATGATAAGTTCTATAAATTTTTATTAGCTGCTTTCCAAAACATGAATACTGCAATGGCTAACGACGCCAGCATCTATATTTTCCATGCCGATACGGAAGGACTGAACTTCCGGCGAGCCTTTCAAGATGCTGGTTTTTATCTATCCGGTTGTTGTATCTGGAAAAAGCAATCACTGGTACTCGGTCGCTCCCCTTATCAATGGCAACATGAACCCGTACTCTACGGCTGGAAGCACGATGGAAAGCACGAATGGTATACCGGTCGCAAGGAATCCACCATCTGGGAATTTGATCGACCAAAACAAAGTAAGGAACATCCAACAATGAAGCCTATTCCATTACTTGCTTACCCAATTATGAATTCGACAATGTCTAACTGTACGGTTCTTGATCCCTTTGGTGGTTCTGGATCTACCCTCATTGCTTGTGAGCAAACCAACCGGATTTGTTACATGATGGAACTGGATCCTAAATACTGTGATGTGATTGTTAATCGCTACATCAAACAAGTCGATTCGGATCAAGATATCAGTGTGGAAAGAGATGGTCATATAATTCCTTACAGTAATCTAAAGAAGCCGGCCTAAAGCGCGGGAAAGCCTTGCTATCTGTGCCTTTTAGAGTGATGTATACAGTGATCAAACAAGGAGGTACAGAATATGGAAATTAATTTTAATGTTCATGGTCAACAGCGTAAAAAGCTAGTCGAACAGATTGCTAACTATACTCAACAAAAAGCTGAATATCAGTACACACCAACCTACGCATACCAGATTGGCAAATACACTGTCAGTAAAGATGGGAACCTTTCATCCCCTGATGAGATTCCATCCAACCTAATCGACAAACTTAAAGAACTTGGTTTCCGGCCCGCTAACATTATCAAATTGCATCTTGCTTACCGTCGAGACGACTTTACCGATCAAGCCTTAGAAAACCTGCGTCACCTAATTTGGGCCAAGGGACAACTAATCAAAGATGCTTGTCAGCTCGATTCGCTAAAACTAGACGTTGATGATCAACAGGTGACATTTAACTGGTTCAACAAGGTAAAGCTTGATGATGCCACAGCTTATCAACAATTTATCGACAAACTTGTGCAATATGCAAAAGATCATCAACGGATTGTGTCAGAACCTCATGAAGAAAGCAATGAGAAATATGCTTTTCGTTGTTTTCTACTACGCCTGGGTTTTATCGGTCCCGAATACAAAACACAACGGAAAGTACTGTTACGAAATTTAGCCGGATCAGCTGCTTTTAAGAATCAGGAGGCCTAATCATGAGCAGAATCAAAGATGAACTAGCTAGACGTGACCGAATTCGCCAGCAGGTCTTACAAATTCGCAATACTGGCGAAGTAAACATGTTTGATATCGAGAATGTTAAACGACTGGCCTACTATTACAACTGCCACGATTTGATCGATTACCTGACTACTGAACGGGCCGGCTATGTCAATTTGATTTTAACTGGTAAATTCAATTAATCATTAAGCATTGAGTTCATTCTCAGTGCTTTTTTAGTACTAATGAAAGGAAGTGATGTTTTCTTGAGAAAGTTAAAAGATTATAAACCAACTCGTTTTATGGCTAAGAATTCCACTTACAGCAAAGATGCAGCTGATTTTGCAGTTTCTTTCATTGAATGTCTCTGCCATACTAAGGGAACTTGGGCAGGAAAACCCTTTGACTTGATTGATTGGCAAGAAAAGATTATTCGTGACATCTTCGGTATTCTGAAGCCTGATGGCTACCGCCAATTCAATACTGCTTATGTTGAGCTTCCAAAGAAACAAGGAAAATCAGAACTAGCGGCAGCAGTCGCTCTTTTGCTTTGTTGTGCAGATGGTGAGGAACGAGCCGAAGTGTATGGTTGTGCCGCTGATCGGCAACAAGCAGCGATTGTTTTCGACGTGGCCGCTGATATGGTACGAATGAACCCGGCTTTGAAGAAACGATGCAAAATTCTCGCTTCACAAAAACGGCTGATCTATGAACCCACTAATAGTTTCTATCAGGTTCTATCTGCTGACGCTTATTCTAAACATGGGTTCAATGTGTCCGGAGTTATCTTTGACGAACTGCATACCCAACCGAACCGGAAACTCTATGACGTTATGACGAAGGGATCAGGGGATGCCAGAACACAACCTCTTTACTTTCTAATAACCACTGCTGGTAATGATGAAAATTCAATCTGTTATCAAGTCCATCAAAAAGCAATTGATATCATGAAAGGTCGCAAACATGATCCCCGCTTTTATCCGGTAATTTATGGTGCTGGTCGGGATGAAGATTGGTCGAGCCCCGAAATCTGGAAAAAAGCTAATCCTTCTTTAGGAATTACAGTCAAAATGGAGAAAGTAAAAGATGCCTATAATTCAGCCAAAGAAAATCCTGCTGAAGAAAACACCTTCCGTCAACTCCGTTTAAATCAGTGGGTTAAACAAGATGTCCGATGGATGCCGATGGATAAATGGGATGCTTGTGCTTTCCCAGTTGATCCTAATGAACTACGGGGACGAGATTGTTACGGTGGACTCGACCTGTCGTCGACTACTGATATCACTGCTTTTGTTCTAGTGTTTCCACCAAGGGATGATTCTGAAGGTTATACCCTTCTACCCTATTTCTGGATTCCCGAAGATAATGTTGACTTACGAGTTCGGCGTGATCATGTTCCATACGATATTTGGAAACAACAAGGTTATCTGCAAACAACAGAAGGTAATGTAGTTCACTACGGATTCATCGAACACTTTATTGATGATCTGGGAAAGAAATATCACATCCGTGAAATTGCCTTCGACCGGTGGGGAGCTGTCGAAATGGTTCAAAATCTTGAAGGTATGGGATTCACCGTGGTCCCGTTTGGCCAGGGATTTAAGGACATGACGCCTCCAACTAAAGAACTAATGCGATTAACTCTGGAAAAGAAGATCGCTCATGGTGGTCATCCGGTCTTACGCTGGATGATGGATAACATCTACATCCGCACTGACCCAGCCGGAAATATTAAACCGGATAAGGCTAAGTCAACCGAAAAAATTGATGGCGTAGTGGCCACCATTATGGGACTGGATCGTGCTATCCGAAATGAGGATAATGGTGATTCTGTTTATGATGGTCGAGGCCTATTGATGTTGTAATTGCGTAGGACTGAAAGGAGTTGATGCCATGGGTTTATTTAATAAATTATTCCATACCAATAAAGCTTCACCTAAAAACACCTTGTCTAGCACCATGTCATTTTTCTTCGGCAGTTCGATGGCTGGCCAAAATGTGACCGAACGTACTGCAATGCAAAATACTGCAGTTTATGCTTGTGTTCGAGTCTTGGCTGAAGGATTAGCTGAACTACCACTTCATATTTATCAATACACCAGCGATGGTGGTAAACAGCGGGCAATTAACCACCCGCTTTATTTTTTGCTTCATGATGCGCCAAATCCAGAAATGACCAGTTTTATCTTTCGTGAAACCATGATGAACCATTTATTACTGTGGGGTAATGCCTATGCACAAATCATTCGAAACGGTCAAGGCAAGATCACCGGACTCTATCCTTTGATGCCTGATCGAATGGACGTTAACAGAGCTGCCAACGGTGAAATCTACTATACCTATACTCGCAACTACGATGATTACCAGGCAAAAAATAAATCGAAACAAGTAATTCTCTTGTCCGATGAAGTCCTTCATATCGCCGGATTGGGTTTTGATGGTTTGATTGGTTACAGTCCCATTGCTATGGCTAAGAATGCGATTGGATTATCCATGGCTGCCGAACAATACGGAGCCACTTTCTTCAAAAATGATGCCACGCCTGGTGGTGTTCTAGAGCACCCTAATGTAGTCAAAGACCCTGAACGGCTTCGGAAAAGTTGGCAGTCACAATTTTCGGGATCTAATAATCACAGCATTGCTGTCTTGGAAGAAGGAATGACTTTTCACCAGCTTTCCATTCCACCCGACCAAGCGCAATTTCTTGATACTCGAAAATTCCAACTCGACGAAATTGCCAGAATTTTTCGTGTACCACCGCATATGGTTGGTGACCTAGATCGTTCGACTTTCTCAAATATCGAGCAACAATCACTCGAATTTGTAAAGTACACCCTGAACCCTTGGTGTATTCGCTGGGAACAAGCTATGAATCAACAGCTACTTTCCGCTGATGATCAACGAAAGTTTTTCGTTAAATTCAATGTTGATGGACTACTACGTGGTGATTACGAAAGCCGGATGAATGGGTATGCCATTGGTCGACAAAATGGCTGGTTATCTGCTAATGACATTCGTGAGTTAGAGGATCTCAACCGTATCCCTGCTGATGAAGGTGGTGATCAGTACTTGGTTAACGGTAACATGCTGCCACTTAACCAAGCCGGTAATTTCTATAACACGCAAACAACCAAAGAAAGTGAGGAACCAAAAGAATGAAACGTTTCTGGAACTGGAAACAAAATGGTGATCAGCGGCAACTAGCTATCTCTGGGGTAATTGCTCCTGATAGCTGGGTGCATGACGATGTTTCACCACAGGTATTCCAAGACGAACTTAATGAAAGTCAGGATCCAATCGATCTGTGGCTGAACTCCCCTGGTGGTGATTGTACCGCTGCCAGTCAAATTTATACCATGCTGATGAATTACCCGAATGAAGTCAATGTCAAAATCTCAGGTATTGCGGCATCTGCTGCTTCGGTAATTGCGATGGCTGGAACTACTGTTTCAATGGCTCCTGCGGCTATGCTAATGATCCACAATCCACTGACTATTGTCGGCGGTCAAGAAAGAGATCTCGACCACGCTGCGCAAATGCTAGCTGAAACCAAGGAGTCGATCATCAATGCCTATGAGCTGAAAACCAACCTGCCCCGTGAAAAGATTTCAACAATGATGGATAACGAAACTTGGATGAACGTCAATAAAGCTATCGAATTAGGCTTTGCTGATGCCATGCTGGGTGACAATAAGAATGTCACAGATTGTTACTCGTATTCCGATAAGCAATCTGACCTGGTGTTATTGAATAAACTCAAGCCTAAAGCAAAATCTACTATTTCTGTAAAGTCGCTGCAAAAGCGGCTTTCTTTGTTATCACACTAATTTAGGAGGAACTTACCAATGAACAAGATTACTGAATTACAAGAAAAGCGTGCCCGTATTTGGAAGCAAGCAAAGTATTTCCTGGACACTAAACAAAAAGAAGCTGATGTACTTTCTGCTGAGGACAACGCTACCTACGAAAAGATGGAACAAGACGTCGTCAACTTGGGTAAGGAAATCGATCGGCTCTATAAGCAAGCCCAAATTGAAGCAGAACTCAATCAGCCCACAACTAAAGCCCTTACTAATACCCCGACTGCTGGAGAATTACCAAAGGGTCAGGATGCTTATGCGCAGAACTTTTGGCAAATGATGCGTGGTCATGCGGTCGTTGATGCACTAAAAGAAGGTACGGATCCAGATGGTGGCTTCCTAGTGCCAAATGAGTTTGAAAATCAACTGATTCAAAAGCTTCAAGAAGCCAACGTCCTGCGAACCATCAGCCATGTCATTCAAACCAATAGCGGTGAACATAAGATTCCGGTTGTCGCGAGCGAAGGAACAGCTGCTTGGCTCGAGGAAGAAGCAGCCTACACAGAATCTAATACTCAATTTAGTCAAGTATCCCTCAGTGCTCACAAATTGGGGACTCTGATCAAGGTATCGGAAGAACTACTGAATGACTCCGCCTTCGACTTGATGTCCTATTTATCTGATGAATTTGGTCGTCGACTTGGTAATGCTGAAGAACAAGCCTTCCTAACGGGTACCGGCACTGGCCAACCAACTGGTATCTTAACCGACACTAATGGTGCGTCTGCGGGATCCACAGCTGCTAAGGCCGATACATTGACTTTTGATGATTTGATCGAACTTTTCTATTCCTTAAGAGCACCATACCGTCAAAATGCTGTTTTCTTAATGAATGATGATACCGTGAAAACCATTCGCAAAATGAAGGATAACAATGGTCAATATATCTGGCAGCCTTCTGTTCAAGCTGGCCAACCAGATCGAATCCTCAATTGCCCAGTTTATACTAGTCCGTTCATGCCATCCATGGCCGCATCTAATAAACCAGTGCTCTTTGGTGATTTCAATTACTATTGGATTGCTGATCGTCAAGGTCGAACCTTTAAACGACTTAATGAACTTTATGCTGTAACTGGTCAAGTCGGTTTCTTGGGCTCGCAACGAGTAGATGGCAAAGTCATCCTCCCAGAAGCCATTAAAACTCTTGCCATGGCTGCTAAGTAGAAAGGACTGATGAAATGTGGCTGCTATTACTTTGGCCGAAGCAAAAGCCTACCTAAGAGTTGATAACACTGTTGAAGATGACCTCATCACAAAGTTGATTGGATCGGCGACTGCTACCGTCGAAAATGTCCTTCGTCAGCCTCTATCAGCATTTGATCCTCTCCCTGATGATATTCATACCGCGATTCTCTATACCGTAGCTTACCTTTACGAATATCGGGAAACGGCTGATTTTGATGCCATGATCAAGTTTCTTCGGGCTATCTTGTCCCCTTACCGGAAGGAGGAATTTTAATGCAACAGCAAAATAAACGGGTCAGTAAGATTGCTGATATTGGTGAACTAGATCGCCGCATTACGCTGATGAAAAAGAAATATGTCGGCGAAAATCCTAATACCGGAATGTCGATGTACAAGGATGTTCGCTTAGGCGATGTGTGGGCAAAAGTTTCTGCCCTACACGGTCAGGAATACTACACAGCGGTCACGGTGAAATTGGAAAAACAACTGTCATTCATCATCCGATACCGTGATGATGTTGACGAAGAAACCAACATTTGGTTTGAAGGTCGTGGCTACAATATTGGCTTTATTGATGACGTTAAGTACAACCATGAGTATCTGGAAATTAAGGCTGAATATTCGAGAGGAGTTGATGATCCGAATGAAGACAACTAGTTTAACAGTAATTAATTCATGCTTTGGTGCAATTGGGGCTTTCCTCGGCTGGTTCTTAGGCGGACTGGATGGTTTTCTATATGTTCTACTCATTTTCATGGTAGTGGACTATATCACCGGAGTGCTTTGTGCCATTAACGAACATAAACTCTCCAGTGAAATTGGCTTTCGTGGGCTTACGCGCAAAGTGTTAATTCTATTATTGGTCGGTATTGCACATTGCCTTGATATTTACCTATTAAAGAATGGTTCAGCGATCCGTACTGCTACGATTTTCTTCTATATCTCTAATGAGGGCATTTCATTACTAGAAAATACCAGTCGCTTAGGTCTACCTGTGCCCGATAAGTTAAAGAGTGTCCTCCAACAATTACATGATAAGGATGGTGATAATCAATGATTTCTGGAATTGATGTTTCTGAATGGCAAGGCCATGTGGATTTCAATGCGGTCAAAGCAAGTGGTGTTAAATTCGTTCTAATCCGAGCTGGTTATGGTCGGTCAGCAAGCCAAGAAGACCGTTACTTTGCAGAACATTATACCCAAGCCAAAGCAGCTGGTTTACAAGTGGGTGCCTACTGGTATTCCTATGCCGTTTCTCCCGCTGATGCAGCCAATGAAGCCCGGGCCTGTTTAACCGTCCTTGGTAATCGTCATTTTGATTTTCCAATCTACTTTGACTTAGAAGAAAAGTGGCAGTTTGCCAATGGTCGTAACTTCTGTGATAGCTTAGTGAAAAGCTTTTGTAGTGTTTTGGAACAAAACGGTTGCTATGCCGGACTGTATATTTCGCGATCACCACTGCAAAATTACATTTCACCTTCCGTCGCTCAACGCTATGCTGTCTGGGTGGCTGAATATGGTCCGTGTTGTAACTACAATGGTAATTACGGAATCTGGCAACATTCCTCTACTGGTTCTGTTCCAGGTGTCAATGGCAACTGTGATCTAGATTATGCCTACATTGACTACGCAGCTGTCATTAACAAAAAGCAGCCAGTTACCAGGAAGAACCCTGATGAGCTAGCTATTGAAGTCTTAAATGGTCAATGGGGTAATGGTACCGATCGTCAACAGCTCTTAACCGCTGCTGGTTATGACTATGCGGTGGTCCAAGAAAAGGTTAACCGTCTCTTGAACCGTAAGTCAGTTGACCAAATTGCACGCGAAGTTATCCGAGGATCCTGGGGAAATGGTAATGAACGAATCAACCGCTTGAAGCAAGCCGGCTATGACCCCACCCAAATTCAAAAACGAGTTAATCAATTATTGTAACTTTTGCCTGTGGACTCCGGTCTGCAGGCTTTTTTCTTTTACCATGGTTTACTTTTCTGCTTGTTCTGGCTTATCAGTGGAGGTAATTAAATATGGTAAAGAAAGTACAACCAGTAACCCATCAACCACTAATAACAACAAATAAGAATATTAGTTCCGAGCAATTATTGAACGATTTACACTATCAACAATCCAAACAGATTATTCAAAGTCTGCTCAACAAGGGGTTAATCTCGACCACTGAATTTGAAGACATTGATACCTTAAATAAACAAACATTTCCGTCATTATTGGGGCCCGGAAGCGTTGATACATCAAAGTTCTAGAGCTAACATACCACACTGACGAAAGGAGGGTTACCATGTCGACCATTACTAAAATTCAAAGCTACCAACGTGATGTTAAACAACTCCGGGTGGCAGCCTACTGTCGGGTTTCAACGGACAACATTGAACAGTTGGAAAGTCTTGAAAATCAACGTATTCATTACCAAGAATACATCAGTAATCATTCAGACTGGCAATTAGCTAAGGTCTATTACGATGAAGGAATCTCAGGCACCCAACTAACGAAGCGTGATGCTTTAAAAGAACTACTGGCAGACTGTCATAATCACCGAATTGACCTCGTGGTTACAAAGTCAGTCAGCCGCTTATCACGGAATACTACCGACTGTTTACAAATAGTTCGAGAACTGCAGCAGTTGAACATTCCAATTATCTTTGAAAAGGAACACATTAATACTGGAGCAATGGCTAGCGAATTATTTCTATCGATTCTCAGCAGTATCGCTCAGGATGAATCTCATTCCACTGCAGGAAATTTACGCTGGGCAATTAGGCAACGTTTCGCTAGTGGCAAATTTCGAGTATCTTCAGCCCCCTACGGATATTCAATTGAAGATGGCAACTTAGTCATCAATCGGGCTGAAGCCAGGATTGTGCGAGAAATCTTTCAACAATTTTCAAAGGGAATGTCAGCTAGTCAAATTGCTAAAGGATTGAGTCATAAACACATACCAACAAAGCGTGGTGGACAATGGCGAAGTAACACCGTGATTAACATCTTACGAAACATTAATTACACCGGTGATATGCTCTGTCAAAAGACTTATCGTGATGATCAATATCACCGTCATTTTAACCAAGGTGAACTCACCCAGTACTTAATTGAGGACCATCATCCTAGTTTGGTTAACCACGAAACTTTTAACCGGATTCAAGCTTTGCTTAAAGATGCGGCTCAAAAACGCCATATCGAAACTGATAGCCATAAGTATCAACATCACTACCTATTTTCTGGAAAAATCATCTGTGGTAATTGTGGAACTACTTTTAAACGGCAAACACGCCCAAATAAAATCTGCTGGGCTTGTCAAAGGCATCTAAAATCGGCTAAACAATGCCCAATTAAGGCAGTTCCCGAAGCAAGTCTAGAAGTGGCTTTCTGTAATATGATGAATAAACTCGTTTACAGCAGGAAGTTCTTATTACAACCACTGTTAGAAAACTTGCAAGTGCAGGTTAACAGTGACACCCACGGTCGACTAAATTCTTTAACCGAACGGATCAAAGCAAATAACCATAAAGCTGAAACGTTAACCGAACTGATGCAATCAGGACTGATAGATAAGTCTATCTACGTAAACCAAACGGCTCAGCTCGAACAGGATACCTACCAGTGCCGTGAAAAGGCCAAGGAGCTCCACAGTAGAAATACTGATTCGGCTAACAGTTTTGAAGATGTACGATCCTTACTACATTGGTGCCAACAAGATCAAGAACTATCAGGATTTGATAAAACTCCGTTTCAGGATTTTGTTCAACAGATTGTAGTACATAGTTCAATCGTAGTTTTTAAGCTAAAATGCGGGCTGAAGTTAACAGAGAAGTTAACCAAGGCTGTCACTATTAACAACCACTTCTATCGCAATATCATCAGGCAGCGTTTCAACGAGCCCATCAAGCAAGCCGAATATTTATACAGCATTATCGAAAGTGAAGGTGATTTAATTGGGTAAAGTACGCATTATTCCTGCCCATCAGCAAAAAGGAAACAGTGTCCATCATCAACGTAGTCCGCAACCTTTTGAAAAGCTCCGGGTAGCTGCTTATTGCCGTGTTTCAACCGACTATGATGAGCAGGCTAGCTCCTACGAAACTCAGGTAGCTCACTACAAAGAGCTAATTCAAAAGGAACCCACCTGGGAATTTGCAGGTATCTATGCTGATGATGGAATCTCCGGAACCAACACCAAGAAACGGGAACAATTCAATAAAATGATTGCAGCCTGTAAAGCCGGTAAAATAGACTTAATTGTCACCAAGTCAATTAGCCGATTTGCTCGAAATACTATTGATTGCCTGAAGTATATCAGAGACTTAAAAGCCATCAATGTTGCAATCTTCTTTGAAAAAGAAAATATCAATACCATGGATGCCAAAGGTGAAGTTCTGATTACCATCATGGCTTCCCTTGCTCAACAAGAAAGTGAATCCTTATCGCAAAACGTCAAAATGGGGATTCAATACCGTTACCAACAAGGTAAAGTGTTTGTCAATCATAATCACTTCCTCGGTTACACCAAAGATGCTCAGGGAAATCTAGTAATTGAACCAGAGGAAGCCAAGGTCATTAAACGGATCTTCTATAGCTACCTAAACGGAATGACTATGAAACAAATCGCCGATTCGCTCAAAGCTGATGGTATCTTGACCGGTGGCAAAACAAAAAATTGGCGCTCTAGCAGCGTGGCCAAAATCCTAAAGAATGAAAAATACATGGGTGATGCCCTTTTACAGAAGACTTACACCGTTGATTTTCTTAATAAAAAACGGGTGAAGAATGAAGGCATCATGCCACAATACTACGTGGAGAATGATCACCCGGCGATTATTCCCAAGTCTGTTTTCATGCAAGTACAGCAGATCATTAAACAACGACGTAACGGAATCACCACTAAAAACGGTAAGCATAGACGTCTGAACGGCAAATATTGCTTCTCTCAAAAATTATTCTGTGGTAAATGCGGTGATATTCTCCAACGGAACATGTGGTATCGACCAGAAAAAGTAGCAGTCTGGCGCTGCGCCAGTCGGATAAGGAGAAGTAAAATTGGTCGCCGCTGCATGATTCGTAATGTTAAAGAACCCCTTCTAAAAGAAGCCACTGTTGAAGCTTTCAATCAGTTAATCGAAGGCCACGAGTTAGCCAGTAAACAGATAAAAGCAAACATCATGAAAGTCATCAAAAGCTCCAAAGGACCAACACTTGACCAGCTCGATAAGCAACTAGAAGAAGTGCAGATGAAATTAATTCAAGCTGCTAACCAGCATCAAGACTGCGACGCACTAACCCAGCAAATCATGGACCTGCGGAAGCAAAAAGAAAAAGTCCAAAGTCGTGAAACTGATCAACAAGCCAAACTACACAACCTTGATGAAATCAACAAATTAGTCGAATTGCACAAGTATGGCTTAGTTGACTTTGATGAACAATTGGTTCGTCGTTTAGTAGAAAAAATCACCATCTTCCAACGCTACATGGAATTCACGTTCAAAGATGGTGAAGTAATTAGAGTTAATATGTGAAATTTATGGTGTACGGCACTCAGCTATTTTGGCTGGGTGCTGTTTTTTAGTTTATTAATTTTGGCAGATTGAATTAAATTATCTTGAATCAGTCGCCAAGTGTTTCTGGAAATTAGTGTGCGCGTAACCATGAACGCATCAGCTAATTCACTAGCAGTGGCTTGTCCGTGTTGTTCCAGATAGATTAATTTTCCCACTCACGCATTGAGAAACCAGTTGTGGTCAGCCCTTGCATTAACATCTGGTATGCTTGTTTCTGAATAGCCTGTAGGGTTGCTAAGCTCTCAAACAGGATCTTAGTTTGCCGATGATTTAGCATATAATATCATCCTATTCTTTGCGCTGCCGCTTAGTCATTCCAAAGAGCCCTAACAAACTACTCATGGCTAATAGTAATAAGCCACTCAGCGTCATGTGTTGTTGATCAGTTTCACCAGTTTGAGGCAACCGTTGATCCACAAAATTAGTAGCCGCTGCTTGACCAGCCTGAACCGGCTTTGTTGGCGTCGCTGGTTGACTTGGGTTAACTGGTTTTGCTGGCGTCGCTGGTTGACTTGGGTTAACTGGTTTTGCTGGCGTCGTTGGTTGAATTGGATTAACTGGTTTTGTTGGCGCATCCTTGGTATAAACCACCGTGAAATCAAGATCACTGGAGTCACCACTCACAGTTTGTGCCCCAATTTCAGCTTGATCTGGCGTATAACCCTTAATAACTGGGCTAGTCACTGCCGCAAAGCTTTGATCAGCTGACCAAGACCCATAGGTCTTTTCACCTGTCACCGCATCAGTTGAAACTTGACGCGTAAATTCAACCGGCTTGGCCACATAATCATCATGAGCTGTCGTACCATCTTTGTAGACGTAATGGATAGTTTCATTAATCGTCTTGCTTTCAGTTGTAATAGTTGGCGCATTCTTGGCATAAACCACCGTGAAGTCAAGATCGCTAGAATTAGTGTAGACAGTTTGAACTGCAACGCTTGTCAAATCAGAGTTTGGGGCATCATTACTGATTACCTTATAGCCATCAACTTCTGGATTAACTACATCTGCGAAATCGGTACTGTCTCCTTTTGTCCATCCAGCTTCTGTTGGCACACCATTATCATCCAACGTTGCAGTCTTTGCTTTAGTTGAGTAATACGTTGTTGTTGTGTTATCAACTGGATTAGTTACTGACACAAATGTAATTGGATCTGCCGTATATCCTATTGCTACTTCTTTACCATCTTGGTCAATATACTTAATGGTTTCACTAACTGTTTTGCTTGTTTGTGTGTACGCTGGTGCATAGACATAAATAACCGTCCCATTATCTCCAGCTTTTGTTAGAGTACCCGTCGCTGGCAAACTTTTTGCTCCAGTGGCAGTACCATCATCCATTCTTACAAACTTATAATTGGGAATTTCTAATTGTCCTGTAGTATAAGTACCATTAACATTAGCGCCATTTGGATAAGTAACCTCACCTTGAGCAATTTGATTACCTTTTGTATCAACATACTTAACATTAACTGTCGCTGCTTGCTTAAAATCAAAACTCATTATTTCAAATTGCTGTAAATTCTTAGCACCACCAGTTGATGCACTGACAATCATTGCCATTGCTTGATTAGAATTCGAGACAGTCGTAGTCCAAGTTAATATCTTACCGCTTGTTTGGGTATACTTGATTGTTAATGTTCTTGTATCTCCATCATAATCAACTGTAAAATCATGAAATTGGCCGTTTACGTCAGACTTACTTAACGCTTGGGAAGTTCCATCAACATCTTTAGCCCACCATCTTTGAACTTTTATTCCATCCTTAGTAGCAACTTCTTCATTTTCAGTATCAACAAATGTGCCATATGGAGCATTCATAGAATCCCCATTCCAACCAAAATCATTAGAGTTAGTTGAATCGATTTGGCTACCATCTTTATCAGACTGTGGAGCTTGATAACCATTTGACCATGTATCAAGCTTGAATCCCAGAGCATTTTGCAAGCCACCAATACCCAAGTTGCCACCAGCATTACCAATATCTGTGGTATTACCGTTATGAAAAGCAAAGCCAATACCGTCAGCTCCATTAGGATTGGATCCTAAATTAACCTTACCAGTTAAAGTAAAACTAGTATTCATATCAATTTTACTCTTGAGAGAGAAATTTCCAACTTTATTATATTCATCTGGTGTAATAGTCACAATACCAGTATTTTGATCATAAGTGGCTGATCCGTTTAATGAAAAGTAAGCAAGAAAATTATCCTTAGTAACATGTGTTAGAACTTCTTTATCAGTCGCCAAAGCCTTACTTGTACGTAATTGTTGCAATAATGTGTTGTAAGATATCTTAGTTACAGTTTGGCGTGTTTTAGCACTAGTCGTTTCAGCCTTCACTGCACTGCTACTACTTGCACTAGTCGTTTCAGCCTTCACTGCACTGCTACTACTTGCACTAGTCGTTTCGGCCTTTGCTGCACTGCTACTACTTGCACTAGTCGTTTCGGCCTTTACTGTACTACTACTTGCACCGGTTGAATCAGCCTTTACTGCACTACTACTACTTGAGGTACTGGTAGCTGCCACATCAGCTGACACTGGCTGGCTGGTAACTAGCATCCCTAATCCCAGCGAAAATAATGAAATCCCCATGACAGCCCAATTCTTACCGCATTTATATAATTTATAATGCGTTTTAGTCTCTCCAAAGTAATTATTCCTTAACATAAAAAAACCATCTTTCATACTATTTTATATAAAATCATGCCAAAATCCCATCATTAAATCAAATGGTTTCAAGAAACTACATTAATAATAACACTCAAGGCATAAAAAGCAAAAAGTGTACTAATTCCAATCAATAAAACAGGAATTAGTACACTTTCAATTGTCTACGAATGACGTTATGACGCGGTTTATCGACTATTTTTCTGTACGTTCCAGGACCGTAACAGACTCAACATGCGTCGTCTGTGGGAACTGGTCTACTGGCTGAATTGGCTTTGTTACATGGTAGCCTTGGTCAGCGAACCGCTTGATATCACGAACTAAAGTAGCTGGGTTGCAGGAAACATAAATCACTTTCTTCGGTCCCATCTTACCAGTAGCTTCAATCAATGATTCAGCCAAGCCCTTCCGTGGTGGATCAACGATGACAACATCTGGTTTGAGCCCTTCTGCTTGCCACTTAGCAAATTGTTCTTCCGCCTTACCAACAACAAATTTGGCGTTCTTAATACCATTCCGTTTAGCATTATGTTTGGCATCTTCAATCGCCGCTGGAACAATTTCGACCCCGTAAACTTGCTTAGCGTGCTTAGCTACTGCCAGGGAAATCGTGCCAATTCCACAATAGGCATCAATGACGGTTTGATTACCGTCCAAGCCTGCATTGTCGATGGCTGTTTGGTAAAGGCGTTCAGTCTGTTGCGGATTAACCTGGTAGAAGGATAATGGTGAAATTGCAAAATCAATCCCGAGGAGCTGATCATGAATTTCATCAGCACCCCATAACGTTTTATTCTTATTGCCGAGCAAGCGGTTCGTTCGCTTATCATTGATATTTTGCACAATACTTTTTACTTCTGGCACTCCGGCAACGATTCCGTCGACGATTTGCTTTTCCATTGGCAGCCGCTTCGTATTCGTGACTAAGACTACCATCATTTCATGGCTGTAGTATCCCCGCCGAACCATTACTGTGCGAATCACGCCCTTACCAGTTTGTTCATCATATGGCGTAATGTGGTATTGTCGTAATAAGTCACGGACAACCACAATGGCCTTATCAATTTCTGGATCCTGGATATAGAAATCTTCAATGGGTACTAAATTGTGGCTCCCCCGCTTATAAAAACCGGTTTCTAATTGACCGTGGACCATTTTTACTGGTACTTGGGCCTTGTTGCGGTAATGATAAGGCTTTTCCATCCCCATCGTTGGCAAAACTTCAATCTCATCTAAGTGGGCTTTAGCCAATAATTCTTGAATTTGATGTTGCTTAAATTTCAGTTGAGCATCGTATTTCAAATGACCAAGTGGAGCGATTCCCGTTTGAATGTACTTTTTATCCTTAACATCAACGCGGTCTGGACTCTTCGTCTGCCAGTCCATTACTCGTCCCCATGCAAAGTGGCTGGTTACTTTGGTGATCTTTACCGTAATCTCTTCACCAGGAAGGGCATTAGGAACAAAGACGGGAAAATCATCAATCTTAACGACCCCATTGCCTTCGTAAGATAAATCCACTACTTTTGCGGGATATTCTTCATTTTTATGTACTGGAATGTTTAGTTTCAAAGTTATTCCTCCATTAATTTCAACGTTACAAACTTCTCCTATTATAACAAAACAAACGGCCAACTTCCTCTTTGTGAAGCTGACCGTTTATGCTTTTACGCAATGCTTTTCTAAAAAGTGCGAAATTTCTATCATTTCTTCTTCAGAATCGTCGGCTAAGGTTATTTGAACGACAAATGCCTCACCCTCATCTGCGTTTAAATGTAATTCCCAACTATTTATTCTTTAAGCACTCCATCAATTCTTTATTCTCATCAAATAGTTGATTAATCATTGTCAATATTTTATCGCTGCTCTGTTCTTTATCATTTTTAGTTAATTGCAGGTCAACAGAATTATCGGTTTTGAAGAATCTTGAACTATTATTTAATTCTCCCACATTATCACCTCATAATTACATTATAGAATAATGTAATCATAAATTTTCCATTATAACAAAACAAACGGCCAACTTCCTCTTTGCGAAGCTGACCGTTTATTTATTCTATTTCTTTTCGCGATCTTTATAATCGTCAATGCCATTCATAAAGTCTTTTTCAACCCGCTTAAAATCAGCTGAAGTTGTAATCGCATCTTCTGGAATCTCATCCAAGTTAGCAATTACTTCTAGGTGCTGTTTAAGGTTATGGAATTTCATTGGCGCATCGCCACCATATTCCCCGTCCAGGTTAACCATCAAGCGGTCATCCTTGTTTAGCGGAATAACTTCAATATCGGTTGCCTTAGCATAAATAATGCGCGGATCATCAAGGTGCTTTCCTTGAAGTGCCTTTGCCATTAAGCTGAGCATATCGATCACGCTGCTCTTCTTGACGATAATCATCGTAAACTTTCCATCATCAAGTGAAGCATCCGGCACAATCTGTTCAAAACCGCCGACCGAATTAGTCAAGGCAATCATAAACATGGAAGCACTGCCCCGGTATTCCTGATTATCATACTTGATTAGCATGTCGACTGGCTTAATCCGCGGCATTAACTCTGCTCCCTTGGCGAAGTATGCTGCATAACCAAAAAGGGACTTCATTTGCGAAGGGACCTCATAGGTTAATTCAGTCATCGTTCCACCAGCAGCAATATTCATGAAGTAGTTTTCACCAGCCCGACCAATATCAATCTTAAATTTCTTATTCTTCTTTAAGATTAACTTAGCCGCGGCGATCGGATCATCACGAGGAATCCGTAATGCCCGTGCATAGTCATTAGTCGTCCCTGCTGGAATAATCGCTAATGTTGGCCGATGTTCTAACCCAGCAATTCCATTAACCACTTCATTCAGGGTACCGTCTCCACCAGCGGCTACAATCAAATCAAAACCGTCTTCAGCAGCACGAGTGGCTTCGTTCTTAGCCGAGTTAGGCGCAGGAGTAGTCGCAAAAGCACTAGTTTCATATCCAGCTTTCTCATAAATTGCGAGAATATCAACTAAATCACTTCGCAATGTTTCACGGCCTGAGGTAGGATTATAAATTATCCGAGCACGTTTTCGCACGGTCATCCCTCCCTACTCTATTTAGCCTTCAAAGACTTCATCAATAATTGAGTAACAACTTGTGGGTTAGCCTTACCACGCGTTTGCTTCATGATTTGACCCATTAAGTAGCCGACAGCCCGGTCTTTACCATTCTTAAAGTCTTCAATTGATTGTTCGTTGTTATCAAGGACTTCATCAACGATTGGCTGTAGTTGCGCAGGATCAGATAACTGAACAAGACCGTGTTCCTTTGCGTAAGCATTTGGTTCTTCACCATCTAAGATTCCCTTGAAGACCTTCTTAGCCATCTTAGAAGAAATTGTTCCGTCTTCAATCAACTTCACCATACCGGCAAGGTTAGATGGAGTAAGCTTGGTATCTTGTAAGTCAACTTGCTTATCGTTCAAGTATGAGTTCACATCGTTCATTAAGTAGTTGGCTACCCGCTTAGGATCGCCACCGTCCTTAACAGCCTCTTCAAAGAAATCAGACATTTCCTTAGTCTGGGTAAGAACCATGGCATCGTAATCAGTTAAGCCAAGGTCCTTAACATAGTGCTCACGACGCTCACCAGGCATTTCTGGCATTTCGCTTTCAATTTCACTAATCCATTCATCGCTAACGTTTACTGGTGGCAAGTCTGGTTCTGGGAAGTAACGGTAATCATCAGAACCTTCCTTTGTCCGCATCAGAATAGTCTCACCAGTCGCTTCATCATAACGACGCGTTTCCTGACCAATGTGTCCACCAGCCATCAATACTTTTTGATGCCGTTTTTCTTCAAATGCGAGGGCCTTCCGAACATAGTTAAAGGAGTTGATGTTCTTCATTTCTGTCTTGGTCCCAAACTTGTCAGAACCGATTGGCCGAATTGAGATGTTGGTATCAACCCGCATGGACCCTTCTTCCATCTTCACGTCAGAGATCCCCGTAAATTGGATCCGTTGACGCAATGCTTCCAAGTAAGCCACTGCTTCTTCAGGCGAGGCAATATCTGGCTTAGAAACAATTTCGATCAGCGGTGTTCCTTGCCGGTTCAAGTCAACATATGAATACTTACTGGTGTGCGTGTTCTTACCAGCATCTTCTTCAATGTGCATTTCTTTGATACCGATCTTTTTCTTCTTACCGTTTACTTCAATTTCAATCCAACCATCATGAGCAATTGGCGTATCTGATTGAGTAATCTGGTAAGCTTTCGGGTTATCAGGATAGAAGTAGTTCTTCCGATCAAAGTGCATGTGGTGGGCAATTTGAGCATGAAGAGCAAGTCCAGCCATGATTCCGTCACGAACGACACCCTTATTTAAACTTGGCAATACACCAGGGTAACCCCAGTCGATGACATTAGTGTTTGCATTAGGCTGGTCACCGTATTCAACGGGGGATGGACTGTAAATCTTTGAATTAGTCTTTAATTCAACGTGGACTTCTAGACCGATTGTTGTTTGAAAGTTCATCTTAATTTTGACCTCCTAACTTTGGTGTCTTCTTATGGAAATCAGTTGTCTGTTCAAAGACATATCCAGTGTTATAAACTGTTTGTTCGTCAAATGCTTTTCCGATGATTTGCAGACCAACTGGCATGCCATTTTTAGCAGAGAAGCCAGCAGGAATGGACATTGCAGGAAGACCGGCCATATTAACGGGAACAGTCAATACATCGTTCATGTACATAGTTTGTGGATCGTCAATCTCCGCACCAATCTTAAATGCCGTTGAAGCACCAGTAGCACCAACGATTACATCATGATCCTTAAATACGTCTTCAAAATCTTGGGCAATAAGACGACGAACTTTAGCGGCCTTATTAAAGTAGGCATCATAGAAACCAGCAGATAGAGAGAATGTCCCTAACATAATCCGCCGCTTAACTTCTTCACCGAAACCTTCCGAACGAGAACGAACATAAACGTCTTCCAAGTTCTTAACATCAGCAGCTCGGAAGCCATAACGGATACCATCGTAACGTTGGAGGTTAGAAGATGCTTCAGATGAGGCTAAAATGTAGTAAGCAGGAACCCCATACTTGGTGTGTGGCAAACTTACTTCATCAACAATTGCGCCGAGGGATTCTAAGTGGTCCAAAGCAGCCTTGATTACTTCTTGAACATCTTCGTCTAAGCCATCAAAGTATTCCTTTGGCACAGCAATCCGTAAGCCTTTAACATTCGTATTTTCGTTTAATTGGGCTGCCCAGTCTGGAACTTCTTTAAGTGAGGATGTCATATCCCGTTCATCATTTCCACTGATGAGGGCGGTCAACAAGGCATTATCCTTAACATTTTGGGTCAACCAGCCGACTTGGTCAAAACTTGAACCAAAGGCAATGATTCCCCACCGCGATACACGACCGTATGTAGGCTTCATCCCAACGACACCGTTAAAGGAAGCAGGCATCCGAATAGAACCACCAGTATCAGTACCAAGCGCACCTAAAACATCTCCGGCCGCAACAGCAGCAGCAGAACCACCGGAAGAACCACCAGGAACCCGTGTAAGATCCCATGGGTTATGAGTCGTAAAGAATGCTGAATTTTCAGTAGATGATCCCATGGCAAATTCATCAAGGTTAGTCTTACCAACATTGATGTAATCAGCGGCATTTAACTTTTCAACAACTGTCGCGTCATATACGGGGTTAAAGTTTTCAAGCATCTTAGAAGCAGCCGTCGTTGTAAGGCCCTTAGTTAAAATATTATCCTTAACTGCAAGCGGAACCCCTGCAGTTAATTGATCAGCACTAATACCTTTTGCATCAATCTCAGCTGCCCGCTTTAGTGCTTGGTCCTCATTTAAGCTGATGAAGGCTTTAACTTGATCTTCGTTACCCTTAATGTGGTCAAAAGTTTCCTTGGTTAATTCAGTTGCACTAATTTTCTTATTTACCAAGTCATCGTGCAATTGACTCAAGCTTGTTTGGTAAAAATCCATTATTCGCCGTCCTCACTTTCGTCAAGAATTGCTGGAACCTTGATGTAGCCACCATCAGTTTCAGGAGCATTGTTAAGCAAGGCTTCTTGTTCGTCTTTAGAACTCTTAACTGCCTTATCTTCACGCATTACATTTACCCGATCGGTTGCTGATGTCATTGGTTCAACGCCATCGGTATCAACCGCTTCGAGGTCTTCAAACATATCAATAATGTTTCCTAGTTGAGTGGTAAACTTACCAAGTTCATCCTTAGGGAACTCAAGCTTAGCAAGTTCAGCAACGTGTTCTACTTGTTGCTCAGTGATTTTACTGGCCATTCTCTCTACCTCTTTTCCAGTAATTTAAAATCTACATATACATTTAACAATTTTAGCACAGAATAGGCTCCTATTTCATCCATGTAGAAATAAAAAAGGAGTTATCGGTTCGCATTTTCTAGTAACGAATCGATATTCTCCTTTTTCACCTTTAATAAGAATCAAAAATATGCGACTGGAAGTTATCAGAACCAGCATTCCGATAAACAACCGCCTGAATTTCTGAATCAGATTGAATCTTAATATCAATCGGAATCCCATTAGGCAGGTACTTCTTCGCTGCCCGGGTAATATATTGGGTAAAACTAGTAATTTCACTTTGACTATAGAACTGAGTAGTAACAGTAATGTGCATCCCCGACAAAGTTCCATTTTCATATTGTGCTTGCGCTGTAACTCCGCTCAAGTTAGGGAAGAAACTTTGAATCTGACTCTTAAAGTTTGAGAAACTATCGTCATCAGTTTGATCAGAACTATTAGTTGTTGCTGCACTAGCCTTTGGAAGGACTACATTCTTATAATTTAACTTCCGCCAGCTACTAATCGTATTACCACTATTCTTGCTATAAGCAAAGAATGTACCACCAACTAAACTATCATCTGGTGCTTGTTTGTATAGTGCAATCACGATCGGAACATTTCCAACGCCTGATTTTTTCCGCACTCGTTGTAGAACCTTTTGTGCCGCGATTTCACCTTGACGACGAACCTCACTATCACTAATCTTCTTAGTTAAAGTTGGTCCTCCTGTCTTAGTTTGGTAGTTGTATTCGGAATTTATTCCAATCCCAATCGTAATCCCCCGCAATTTCATGGAATTACCACTTTCTTGCATATAATCTTGTTCTTCAATTTGTTGAATATAGACTGGGTTAGGATTACTCTTCTTTCCTTGAGCAGGGTTTAGCCCTTCAGGATTACTCTTTGTTTTTCGGCCAAGCCAGTTTTCAATCGTCCCACTACTAAGGTATTGACCTTCTTGGAAAATATAGCTTTTTGTTGAAAAGACCCGTTTTGAAACCTGAGTCAAACCACTTTCAAAGCTTTTAAGGTTATATTGATTATCATTTTGTGAGACATTTATACCTCGAGCTTTACTTGTTCGGTAACGACCATTTTTAATCACACCTTGATAAGTACCATTACTTGAACCAGTCGTTGAATAGTTTTTCGATGACGACTTTCCTCCAAAACCACATGATGCAAGCAAAACAGTACACATCAAAACGGCAGCACTAACGGCTATTTTTTTTGCCTTTCGCTTCACGATTTACTGTTCCTCCTTCATTGCTTGGCTGAATTGCTGTTCATTCCATACATCAATACCCAAGTTTTGAGCTTTTGTTAGCTTACTACCAGCATCAGCCCCAGCAATGACAATATCTGTTTTCTTTGAGACACTTTCGGTTACCTTAGCCCCGTGGTTTTCAAGCCATGATTTTGCTTCCCCACGAGTCATTTCAGTTAGCTTACCAGTCAGTACTACTCGCCGACCATTCCATTCGCTATCAGGATTAGCATTTGACCGTGAGCCAAGATAAGCAAAGTTTACCCCAACTTCTCGTAATTCGTCAATTAATTTAACAACCTGTTGATTAGCAAAATAAGTTACGATACTTTCGCCAATTGTTGGCCCAATTCCACTAATCGCAGAAATTTCATCGGCATCAGCCTTCATTAAGCTATCAAGGTCACCAAAATGTTCCATGATAATTCGAGCAGCCTTTGCACCTACATGACGAATTCCAAGACCAAATAATAAGCGCTCGACAGAATTATTACGACTATTATCGATCGATGTCAATAGGTTAGCGGTCGATTTCTCACCAAATTTATCTAAAGTTAATAATTGATCATGATTAAGCCGATACAAACCGGCAACATCATGAATTAATTCTTTATCCCACAGCTGTTCAATAATTCTAGGACCAAGCCCATCGATATTCATGGCATTCCGAGAAGCGAAATGTGCTAAGCCTTCTTTAATCTGTGCTGGACACATTGGATTAATACAGCGTAACGCAACTTCACCATCAAGATGAACTAATTCCGAGCCACAGACCGGACACTTCGTTGGAATCTCATATTCAACTGAATCTGCAGGACGTTTAGTTAGATCTACTTTTGAAATTTCAGGAATAATGTCACCCGCTTTATGCAGGTAAACAGTATCACCAATTCGAATATCTTTTTCACGCAAGTAATCAGGATTATGCAAAGAAGCTCGACTAACTGTTGTACCCGCCAATTGAACTGGGTCCATAACTGCTGTTGGCGTTACATTGCCGGTCCGACCGACAGTCCAGACAATATCACGGACAATCGTTGCTTGCTCTTCGGGAGGGAATTTATAAGCAATTTCCCAGCGTGGCACCTTAACTGTATTCCCAAGGGCAACTTCCGTATCAAGGTCGTTTACTTTTTCAACAATTCCATCGATCCCGTAAGTGAGCTTGTCTCGTTGAGCTGTATATTCTTCAATATACTTCTCAATTTCATCACGGTTATGAACAACCCGATTATTAGGATTAACATTAAAACCTAATTCTCGCATACGATCAAGTGCTTCCGCTTGGGTCTTAACGCCTATCTTTTGATATTCAGGAACATAATACATAAATGTATCTAGTTCACGCTGCGCCGTTACTTTCGGATCTAGTTGCCGCAAACTTCCGGCTGCTGCATTCCGGGGATTAGCAAAAACCGGCAATCCTTCTGCTTCGCGTTTAGCATTTAACTTTGCAAAAGCCGCTTTTGGCATATAACATTCGCCCCGAACCTCGATCGATAATGGTTCTGGCAATTCTGCGGGAACTGACTTGATAGTTCGGACATTAGCAGTAACATCTTCACCAATCGTTCCATTGCCACGCGTAGAACCTTGAACTAACTTTCCATTCTCGTAAACAAGTGAAAGAGAAAGGCCATCGATTTTTAGTTCGAGATTATATTCGGGCTCAACTTCGACATCCCGATTTTCCTGTTGTCGTTGGTTAAAGTCCATCAATTCTTCAATCGAAAAGACATCCCCCATCGATAACATCGGAATTTCGTGCCGAACTTTTGTTAATTGGCTTTCTGTTGCTCCTCCTACTCGTTGGGTTGGCGAATCAGCAGAGACCAATTGGGGAAATTGTTCTTCCAGCTGTACTAATCGCTGATAAGCACGATCATACACATGATCCTCTACAGTTGGATTGTCTTGTTCATAATATTCTTTTCCCCACTTAGTCAATTTTGCTCGTAATGGCTTAATCTCATCTTGAGCTTCTTGAAGGGTTAATTCTTTTACTGGCGTCTGTTTTTCACTCATCTCATCCGCCTCATTTCGTTATTTTTGTACTTTCGTAATTGGGGCAAAACTTGCCAATAACCGTTTTACACCCTGACTTGGAAAGGCAATATCTAATTCCATATCATTGCCACTACCGTTAACTTTGACCACTGTTCCTTGGCCCCACTTTTTGTGTTCAACTTTATCGCCCGTTTTCCAGCCAACTTTATCGGCCCCAGTTCCGGTGTTAGTAATTGGTTTAACTCGCTTGCCAGCACTGCGATATGTCCGCTTTTGCTGATCACGGTAGGTAGTAGCGGTTGCGGCAGCACGATCAAATGGCAGTTTACTATCTTTAATGCTATTACCTGATGGGCTATTTTCAAACTGTAACAACTCAGAATCAATTTCCTCTACAAATCGTGATGGTTGGTTACGCTGGATACGACCATAAAGTAACCGTGAAAAGGCATTAGTAAGATAAAGCTTTTTCTTTGCCCGTGTAATTCCAACATAGGCTAAGCGACGTTCTTCTTCCAATTCATCATCTTCCATTAAAGCTCGGGATAATGGGAAAATACCTTCTTCCATTCCCACAAGGAAAACAACTGGAAATTCAAGTCCCTTAGCTGCATGTAATGTCATTAAAGTTACAGCTGGCGCTTGTTCATCAACATTATCTTGATCTGAGACAAGGGCCAAATCAGCTAAAAAGTTAATAATTTTTTGCAAGTTAGGATCATCATCGTCTTTATGCTGCTCATCATATTCTTGTGTAACCGACTTAAATTCATCAAGGTTTTCACGACGAGCTTGTGCTTCAAGGCTTCGATCATTACTTAGCATTTTATTGTAGCCACTTAACTCTAAAATCTGTTCAGTTAAATCAGTTAATGTGAGATATTCTGCTTGTTTAGTCAAGTTAGCCATTAATTGACCAAATTCATCAATTTTATTTCGTGTTCGTGCAGTAATTTCACTAGCAGTATCAACATTTTGAGCTGCCTTTAATAGTGTCCAGCCATTTTCATTAGCGAAATTGCGAAGATGTTCCACACTAGTTAAACCAATTCCTCGTTTGGGCGTATTAACAACTCGTTCAAAGCTCATTGAATCGGCAGGATTAACGATTAAGGTTAAATATGCTAAAATATCACGAATTTCACGCCGGTCATAGAATTTATGGCCACCAACCATCGTATAAGGAATACTACTCTTCAAGAAAGTTTCTTCAACCATCCGTGACTGTGCATTAGTCCGATAAAGAATTGCAAAGTCATTAAAGTGATAGCCATGCTTTTCTTGTTCTTCTTTAATCTTTGAAACAATAAACTGCGCTTCATCATGTTCATTTTGCGCGCGGTAATACGAAATTTTATCCCCTTGACCATTTTCCGTCCACAGATTCTTCTTTTTTCGATAAAGGTTATTAGCAATAACTTCATTTGCCGCATTTAAAATTGTTTGCGTTGATCGATAGTTTTGTTCAAGCATTACCGTCTTGGCTTGGGGATAATCATGTTCAAAATTCAAAATATTGTTCATATTAGCTCCACGCCAACCATAAATACTCTGATCTGCATCCCCTACCACACACAGATTTTGGTACTTTTGCGCTAATAGATTAACTAACCGGTATTGGGCATCGTTTGTATCCTGGTATTCGTCAACATGGATATAGTGGAACTTATCTTGATAAAATTCAAGCGTCTCTTGGTCACTTTCCAATAACTCAATGGTCTTCATAATCAGGTCATCAAAATCTAATGCTTGATTAGCTTCTAACTCTTGTTGGTAAAGCTTATATGCACGCGCGACCATGTTTTCAAACATACTATTAGCTTCTTTGCTATAATCATCTGGCGTCAACAAAGCATTTTTAGCATTAGAAATCGCACTTAAAATACTGCGGGGATCAAATTTTTTAGTATCAATATTTAATTCTGCGCAAATCCGCTTCATTAACGTCCGTTGCTCACTTGTATCAGCAATCGTAAAGGCGCGATTATAGCCAATTTTTTCAATATCACGACGGAGGATTCGAACACATAATGCATGAAAAGTCGATACCCAAATCTCATTAGCACTTTCACCAAGCAATTTACCGACCCGCTCTTTCATTTCGCGCGCAGCCTTGTTGGTAAAAGTAATCGCTAAAATATTCCATGGTAATACACCATTTTCTTCAATTAAGTAAGCAACCCGGTGCGTAAGAACCCGTGTCTTTCCTGATCCAGCACCGGCCATTACTAATAATGGTCCCTCTGTAGTTAATACTGCTTCGGATTGCTTATCATTCATTCCTTCTAATAATGCTTGCCCGTTATTCACGCTGTTCCATCCTCTCTAAATTTTCATCGGCTAATATTATACCAAATTAGGATCTTATTTGGTGCTAAAATCGAACATATGTTAGGAAAAATAAAGAGACTGCGATTTCATCCCCAGTCCCTCGTAATCTTGTACGCTTAATTTATAATTTCGTGATCAAGCTTGGTCGTTCCAAACTTCAGTATCGTCAACCTGATTCTTTAAGGCTGCCAAGTTATCGCCGCCAGTTACCCAGACAAAGCCTAGAATTGCCTGATCGTCATCCCCAACATCATTAAAGAACCTAAATTGCCAGTTATTCTTCAACAACCATTGCCGTTGAATTGCTCGTGATTGATAATTGCGAACGACCATCAATAAGCCAATTTGTAATGGCGTAATAACATGCAGGGGCATCCCAACCGCACTTCTTAATTGTTCTTCATACTGGTCAACATTTGCCGTGACATCATAAATATTAGCAATCGACGTTAGCCCTGGTTCGATATTCTTTACATAGAGGGTACCAGTAGAAGTAACATAAAAGTTAACCGAAAATACACCCCGATACTCCAAAGATGCTGCAACACTTTTTACAATCCGCTGCATCTCTTTTAACATATCATCGTGAATATTTGCTGGTGTCGCAACAGAAATCAATTGCCGCTTGTCATTGTAATGAAGCTGAGCAAGTGGGAAAATCTCTGTATCTTTTCCATCAGTTGCCGCTGTCATCGTATATTCATTTGTATGTTCAATCCACGATTCCAGTAAATATGTACCAGTATCAATAAAATCAGCGGCGCGAGTAATATCAGATTGGCGCTCAATCAGCATTGAATTTTCCCCAATTCCTCGTTGGATGGGTTTTAACAGTGCAGGATAGCCGATGGAATCAATTGATTGATAAACATCATCTAAACTAACCACCGTCACATATGGGGCAATATTAATATTCACTTGATCTAGGAAAGCTCGTTCCATTAACCGGTCTTGAACAATTTCAAGAGCATTAATCCCCTGAGGAATCACTGCATATTGACTCAAAAAGTGCAGGACGCGAGAATCGACATTAGGGGTTTGATAAATAATTGCATCACATGCTTCCCCAAACTGAGTTAGTTTTGCCCGATCATTCATTGCCCCTACAATTGTAAAGTCAGCCATTTTAGTTACTGATGGCTGAGAACGATCCACATATACACCAACATTAAAGCCTGCCTTTTTCGCTGCCGCAATAAGTGCAGCTCCATTGCGATTAATTCCAATAATTCCTAAAGTACTACCTGGGTAAATAGCATCTCTGCCCATTTTATCACTTTCCTTATTAGTCTTTTACGAATTCAACTTTATTATCACTCAATGATTGAATTCGTGCCAATGATTCGACACGAATTCCACGTTCTTTTAGTTCGCCAGCTCCAGGTTGAAAGCTCTTTTCAATAACTATTCCTGCACCGGCTACTTGAACCCCTGCTTGATCAGCAATTTCTAATAATCCCTCTACTGCTTGACCATTAGCCAAGAAATCATCAATCATTAAAATTTTATCGTCAGCATCTACATACTTTTTAGAAATTGAAATCCGATTGGTTGTTTTCTTGGTATATGAATATACATCAGCAGTATACATATTTTGGTTAAGAGTAAGGCTCTTATGCTTACGAGCAAAAATAACTGGGAGGTTCATTTCCAACCCTGTCATTACAGCTGGCGCAATTCCTGATGATTCAACTGTCCAAATTTTAGTAATACCTTCATTAGCGAAAAGTTTGGCAAATTTTTGACCGATATGCAACATTAATTGAGGATCAACTTGATGGTTCAAAAAGGCATCCACTTTTAAAACATTACCCGGTAAAACAGTCCCATATTCCTTAATTTTTTCTTCTAGCTCTTTCATTTTCGTACCCCTCTATATTACTTATCATAATTATATAATTTATATGCCTTAATCACAGAAATTAATTTTTGTGCATAATCAGGATCAGTCGCATACCCTGCTTCTTGTAATCCACGAGCTGCTTCTTGATAATTAGTCGCATGAACAACTCGATCGTAATTTTGTTGATTGGTGTCTGTCCCATTTAACATCAATCGCGTGTGATCCTTAATAGAGTCGCTCCAACTATCATAAACGCGGAACCGCCCCTTAGTAACGATCCACTTACCATTAATGTATTCTTTGGTTGTCATTACTCGTGAATTTGTTCCTGTTCCCTTAATTCCAAATAAATTATGGTATTGCGACGCTAACTGACTCGTTCCCCATTGAGATTCAAGAATCGCTTGGGCAATCGTAATTGATGCATAGACATGATAAGTATTTTGCATTGCCTGGGCTTCAGGAGCAACTTGCTGAATAAATAATTGCTTCGCTCGGCGATCCTTTTCACGTGCCTCTTGTTCAATTCGTTGCTGATTCCAAATTCGGTAAAAATGGTGCCCAACGTAAACACCCAAAAAAATAACAATAACAGCAAGAATGCTAATAATCCAATTTCTACCCGTATGGCGGTTTTTGCTTCTCCGCTTCCGTTTTGCCACAAGCCTAGCCTCCTCATTTCTACTAGTTATTAATTGTAGCAAAATCCATCTCGTTTGGGTTAATTTATCGTAATATTTTTAGAAGAAGTTAAAAAAGCGCAGCTGAAAAATTCTTTTCCAGTTGCGCTTGCTGCTACTAGCATTAAATATTAATGGAATTGCATTCCACCATCAACAATAATTGTCTGTCCAGTAACGTAATTTGAATCAGGACCAGCTAAGAAACTTACCACATTAGCAACATCTTCTGGTTCAGAAAGACGCTTCATTGCAATGTTCTTGGCAAAAGTTTCCATTCCCCATTCATCACTCTTACCAGCGTTTTGACCAACTTGATGTGCAATATCATACATCATCGGTGTCTTAACGATTCCTGGTGCAAAAGCATTTACCGTAATATCTTCAGTTGCCAAATCTTGTGCTACTACTTGCGTAATACCTCGAATAGCAAATTTTGTTCCAGAATAAAGTGCAAGGTTAGGATTACCAACAACGCCAGCTTGAGATGTGGCATTGATAATCTTACCACCATGACCAAGCTCCTTAAAAGCCTTGTGGGCAGCCTGAATTCCCCATAAAACCCCAGCAACGTTTACGCCATATACTTTTTCAAATTGTTCAGGTGTAATTGAATCAATTGGAGTAGTAGGACCTAAGCCAGCATTATTAACGATTACATCAAGATCTCCAAAATGTTCGACTGTTTTCTCAACAGCTGCAAATACTTCTTCTCTATTTGCTACATCGGCTACAAGTGGTAATGCTTCGCCACCATTATTATTAAGTTCATCAGCAACTTGTTGGAGCTTTGCCTCGTTTAATGCTACAAGAGCAACTGCAAAACCATCCTTAACCAATCTTTCTACAATTGCTTTACCAATTCCTTGGCTTGCTCCAGTTACTAATGCTACCTTTTTAGTCATTAGTAATCCCTCCTTTATACTAGTTATCACTTATTATACCGTATATTAAATTCCGTTTAAATATAAAAAAAGACACCAGCAAATACTGATGTCTCTGGAAGCGGTAATCGAAATATTAACGCTTACTGAATTGAGCAGCCTTACGAGCTTTCTTAAGACCTGGCTTACGACGTTCCTTCATACGAGGGTCACGAGTTAAGAGACCAGCCTTCTTTAAAGCGTCACGGAAGTCTGGATCAACAGCGAGAAGTGCACGGGCAATACCATGACGTACTGCACCTGCTTGACCAGAGAATCCACCACCATTAACGTTAGCTAAAACGTCGTATTGACCTTCTGTTTTAGTAACAGCAAATGGTTGGTTAACGATAGCACGTAAGTTGGCAAATGGAATGTAGTCTTCAATTGCCTTGCCGTTCATCGTAATCTTACCTGAACCTGGTACTAAGCGAACACGTGCGGTTGCATCCTTACGCCGACCAGTACCACTGTATTGTACTTGTTGAGCCAATTCCATTCCCTCCTTAGATTAAGTTAGTAATGTCTAAAACTTCTGGGTTTTGTGCAGCATGTTTGTGGTCTTCACCAGCATAAACATGTAACTTCAAACCTTGCTTGTGACCAAGAGAATTGTGTGGAAGCATACCCTTGATAGCAGTTTCCAATAACTTCTCTGGTTCCTTTGCAAGGAAGTCACCAGCAGTCCGTTGCTTCAAACCACCAGGGTAGTTTGAGTGACGGTAGTACATCTTTTGAGATGCTTTCTTACCAGTTAACTTAACTTGCGCAGCGTTGATAACGATAACGTAATCACCAGTATCAACGTGTGGAGTAAATGTTGGTTTGTTCTTACCGCGCAAAATTGATGCTACTGCAGATGCTAAACGACCCATTGGGACATCCTTAGCATCGACAACGTACCATTTGCGTTCAACTTCACCAGGTTTTGCGATGTATGTCGTTCTCACGATTAAGTCCTCCAATTTTGTTTTTCTTTTACATATAATAGTGTACCGAGTTATTAGATGGAAAAGAAATACCAATGGCTAGTATACCTTCTTCTAGCACTTTCGTCAATCCTTTTCATCATTTGTTCCATAATCTACATTAACTAAATATAAACCACTCGCTGGCGCTGTCATCCGTGCCAATGTCCGATCCTTCGCCTTAAGGACTCGAGACACGTCATCTACTGGTCGCTGATTGCTCCCGATTTCTAAAAGAAAAGCGACCATTATTCGAACTTGATTATAAAGGAAACCATTACCAGTAAAGTCAAAGACGACTTCATTTCTTACCTCATCGCGTTTAATTGTAATATTCTCAATCGTCCGAACATTACTTTTTGCTTGACTTCCTGATGCAACAAAACTTGTAAAATCATGAGTTCCAACCAAATCATCAGCTGCTTTTCTCATTTTTTCTAAGTTAAGAGGATATTTAAAATGAGAAGTATAGTTACGTTTAAAAGGATTCACAAATTCCCCCTGATCAACCCGATAACGATAAGTTTTACGATGAGCACTATAACGCGCATGAAAGTCATTATCAACTAATTCAGCTTTCTTAATTAAAATATCCAGTGGCAAAATGCTGTTGAGGGCCTTTCTCATCGATTCATTACTTAAATGATAGGGAATATCAAAGTGCGCAACCTGATTCAGAGCATGAACTCCTGCATCTGTTCTTCCTGAGCCGATAACGGGAATAGCAGGAGTTGGGTGCTTAGCAATTTTATTTACTGCATTCTTTAATGTTTGTTCAACTGTCCGCTTATTTGGTTGAATTTGGAAACCGGAAAAATTGGTTCCATCATAAGCAAAGGTTATTTTATAACGATACATTTTTTACTTCCTTATTAATTTATAAAAATATTCGGATGCAAACTAGACCAACTGTCACAATCAATAGCGCCAAGCCAGCCCACGCATCATTTTTATGCCAAACTAATTGACGATAATGAGTCCGTGGTGCATTAGGATCATACCCTCGTGCTTCCATTGCCGTTGCTAATTCTTCTGCCCGCTTAAACGAGTTGACAAACAATGGGATAAGAATCGGAACTAAATGTTTAATCCGTGTCAAAAGATTTCCAGCGTTAAAATTAATCCCGCGGGCCCGTTGAGCTTTCATAATTTTATTAGTTTCATCCATAATAGTTGGAACAAAGCGCAACGCAATGGAAAGCATTAACGTAATCTGATTGACAGGGACCTTAATTATTTGTAATGGTTTCATTAACCATGCCAAGGCGTCTGCAATCTGAAAAGTTTGAGTGGTGGCAGTTAAGACAGTTGAGGCGGTGATAATCACAATAAAACGGTAGAAAATAATCAATGAATTAATAAGACCATCACGGGTTATTGCCATAATTCCCCAATGCCAATACATCTTTCCGCCACTACTAAATAAAATTTGAAACGCTACTGTTATCAAAATAATTAAAAATAACGGCTTAATTCCTTGCCAATACTGTCTTAACCCAACATTACTTAACTTAATTGCCGCAAGGAGCGCTAATAAAAGCCATATAGCAGCTAAAAAATTATTCACGAAGAAAATTAAAATAACGTAAATAATACACATAATTAGTTTTATTCGTGGATCAAGACGATGAAGGATCGATTTTACTGGTACATAACTACCAAATACGATTTTACTATTCATTTTCTTTTCTCCTCATCGCTTCTGCTATTTCATCTGCTAATGCATCAAGCGTAAGCGGTTCTGTATTTTTTAAAGTTATCCCATCTTTACTAAGGAATTGCGCAACTTCGACGGAAACAGGCAGCGTCAATGATAGTTTTTTTAATCGTTGAGCATCATTAAATAATTGCTGAGGAGTCGTATCCGCAACAACCTGCCCATTACTCATTGCAATTACGTGATTAGCATAGTAGGCTACCTGTTCCATTTGGTGAGTAACCATTATAATCGTTGTTCCTTTCTTATTAAGTTCTTTAATAAGTTTAAGCAAATCATTAGTTGCTTGAGTATCCAGTCCCGCTGTTGGTTCATCAAGAATTAAAATTTGGGGATCCATTGCTAAAACGCCAGCAATCGCTACTCGCCTCATTTGTCCTCCAGAAAGTGCAAAAGGAGAGTGTGACTTTAATTCTAATGGCAAATCCACCATTTTTAATACTTCATCAACTGCTTTTTCAATTTTTTTTGCAGGCCACCCTAAATTATGAGGCCCAAAAGCAATATCCTCCGCAACTGTTTCTGCAAATAGTTGCTGTTCAGGAAATTGGAATACAAAACCGACTTGATGGTGGATTTTACTTAAATATTCAGCTTTTGTCGTTGCATTAATTTCTAAACCTGCTACATTAAGTTCCCCACTACTGGGCTTTATTAATCCATCAATTAATGAAACCAATGTCGACTTCCCACTTCCGGTTTGTCCAATAATAGCAACAAACTCTTGCTCTTTAATTGTTAATGAGACATTATGTAAGGCTTCATTAGTAGAATTCGGATATATATAGTGGAGTTTTTTTACTGTAATTGCTGCTTTAGCCAATTTTTTAGCTCCTCTAAATTTAAATATCTATTTGGAATATTAATTCCTCGTTCAACCAATAATTTCTGCAGTTGCTGACTCGCAGGAACTCCTACTCCAATTTCAAGTAATAATTCTTTATCTTTAAGAATTTCGGATGGAGTACCTTGCTTTACAACTTGCGAATCATTTAACACAATTATTTTATCTGCTAGCTCAATTTCTTTAAGATCATGCGTAATCGAAATAATTGAAAGATTATATTCATTTTTTAATCTTTGCAATAAAGACAAAATTTCTTGTCGTGCTAAAGGATCAAGCATACTAGTGGCCTCATCAAGGATTATTATCTTAGGCATTAATGCAAGGATTCCTGCAAGTGCTACCCGTTGCTTTTGTCCTCCTGAGAGATTAATAGGAGCTGTGTTTTTATAATCACTCATTCCCACCATCTTTAAAGCTTTATCAATCTTTTCCCCCATTTCATTTTGAGCTACTTGTCGGTTTTCAAGTCCGAATGCAACATCGTCAGCAACTGTTGCTCCTACAAACTGATTTTCAGGGTTTTGAAAAACGAATCCGATTTGCTGGTGAATCTGACCTAAAGAACTTTCGTTAACTTGAATTCCGTCAACTTCAATCGATCCCGCAGTAGGACTGAGTAATCCATCAATTAATCGGGCTAATGTACTCTTTCCGCTACCATTATGACCAATAATTGCTGTCCAAGAAAATGGTTCAAAATCTAGATTGATATTGTTTAAAACGGGGTATTTACTGTCTGGATATGTAAATACAAGCTTTCGAATTTTTATTCCAGTCACAGTATTTCCTCTTTTCAATTTTAGTTAATAAGTATATTTTAGCAAAGTCCACAGAATTATCTATCAAAATTAAATTTAAAATAAAAAATCACTTACCATTGAAGTGCGCGAGGGTTTCCCGCATTCAAGCTAGACTAGGGTTTCCCCACCATCGTAACGCTCTATACTATCAATGATAGTGATTCTTTATTACGTATTTAGTTTATGTGAACGAATTAATTAGTCCACTAATTCAAGAATAACCATTGGTGCACCGTCACCACGACGAGGCATAGTCTTCAAGATGCGTGTGTAACCACCGTTACGATCTGCATACTTTGGAGCAAGTTCTTCAAAAAGGTTTTGAAGAGCAGATTGTACACGAATATCATCGCCATCTTCCTTAACATCAGCAACAACATTACGCACAAAAGCGGCAGCCTTACGACGAGAAGCTAAATCACCATGCTTAGCAAGCGTAATCATCTTATCAGCAGTCTTACGAACTTCCTTAGCACGTGCTTCAGTAGTGGTAATACGACCATTAACGATTAAATCTGTAGTTAAATCACGTAATAAAGCCTTACGTTGTGAACTTGTACGTCCTAATTTACGGTAACTCATAAAGTGGTTCCCTCCTTTGCAATTGGTATACTAATTAGTCGTCTTGGCGAAATGAAACACCAAGATCATTTAATTTAAGTTTAATTTCTTCTAACGACTTTTGTCCTAAGTTCCGAACCTTCATCATATCAGACACTGTTCGATCAGTTAATTCCTTAACAGTATTGATACCAGCTCGCTTCAAACAATTGTAAGAACGTACAGAGAGATCAAGCTCTTCAATAGTCATTTCAAGCATCTTCTCTTTGTGTGTTTCTTCTTTTTCAACCATCACTTGAGCATTTTGAGCTGTTTCTGTTAAATCAACAAACATAGCTAAGTGTTCAGTCAAAATCTTCGCACCTAGACTAACTGCTTCAGTTGGTGTTAATGAACCATCAGTCCAAACATCCAGCGTCAACTTGTCATAATCGTTACGCTGACCAACCCGTGCATTTTCAACAGTGTAATTTACACGTTCAATTGGGGTATAGATGGAATCAATCGGTAAAACACCAATTGCTAAATCATCCATCCGGGCCTTATTATCGTTAGCAGAAAGGTAACCGCGACCCTTATCAGCAGTTAACTTGATGTGTAATTCTGCGCCATCAGCAACAGTTGCAATATGCAGATCAGGATTTAAGATTGTAACTTCATTATCACCCTGGATATCACTTGCAGTTACTTCAGCAGGTCCTTTAACATCTAATTCAAGATTCTTTTGATCCTCAGAATCAAGCTTCAAAGAAACTTTCTTTAGATTTAGGATAATCTGCGTAACATCCTCAGTTACACCTTCAACAGTGCTAAATTCATGTAAAACACCATCAATTTGCATACTCGTAATCGCTGCACCTGGCAAAGATGCAATTAATACACGTCTTAACGAGTTACCGAGAGTGGTTCCATAACCGCGCTCAAGTGGTTCTACGACAAATTTACCGTAGTTATCTGTTTCTTCAACTTTGTGAATATTTGGCTTTTCAAATTCGATCATTCTATCCTTGTACCCCTTTCAAAACGTGGTTCGTATTTGAGACAAAAAGGCAATTGATGGAAATAATTGTCTCCAGCAATGTCAATTAAACACGACGACGCTTTGGAGGACGAGAACCATTGTGAGGAACAGGTGTTACATCACGAATAGCAGTAACTTCCAATCCGGTTGCTTGAAGTGCACGGATAGCAGCTTCACGACCTGAACCTGGACCCTTAACTTCAACTTCAACAGTCTTCATACCATGTTCCATAGCTTGCTTAGCAGCAGCTTCTGAAGCCATTTGAGCAGCAAATGGAGTGGACTTCCGACTTCCCTTAAAGCCTAAAACACCAGCTGAGGACCATGCTACAGCGTTACCTTGAACGTCAGTAATCATGATCAAAGTGTTATTAAATGTTGAGTGAATGTGTGCAACACCAGTTTCAACATTCTTTTTTGCACGACGCTTACGCGTACCTTTTTTGGTTGCCATATCTAGTACTAACCTCCTTTTTTATAAAGTTAAATTACTTCTTCTTATTAGCGATAGCTACAGCTTTACCCTTACGAGTACGAGCATTGTTCTTAGTATGTTGACCACGAACAGGTAGGCCACGACGGTGACGCATACCACGGTATGATCCAATTTCTTGAAGACGCTTGATGTTCATTGAAACTTCACGCCGTAAATCACCTTCAACTTGAATTTGATCTACTTGTGCACGAATTTTTTCTTCTTGATCTGGAGTCAAATCACGAACACGGATATCTTCTGATACACCAGCATTTTCAAGAATCTTCTTAGCAGTAGAATCACCAATACCAAAAATATATGTTAAGCCGATTACGATTCGCTTGTCACGAGGTAAATCGACACCTGCAATACGAGCCATGAGCTACACCTCCATTTCTCTATAAAATAAATTACTTACCTTGACGTTGCTTATGCTTTGGGTTAGCAGAGCAAATAACCATAACACGACCATTACGCTTAACGATCTTGCAGTGCTCACACATCTTTTTAACAGATGGTCTTACTTTCATTCTAAAATCCTCCTATTGAGAGTAAATGATCAATAACTACTTGAACCGGAAAGTAATCCGACCCTTTGTAAGGTCATATGGAGACATTTCTACTTTAACACGGTCTCCTGGTAAAATTTTAATGTAGTGCATCCGAATTTTGCCAGAAACATGTGCTAAAATTTCTGCTCCATTTTCCAATTCAACTTTAAACATTGCGTTAGGCAAAGTTTCAGTTACTTTACCTTCTACTTCAATTACATCGGCTTTTGCCACGAAATAGTACCTCCTTACCTATTCTAGATATTACGTAAAAATGGTGGAAAGTATAAAACTTCCCACTACTCAGATAGATAAACCTTGCATAGTTTAGCATATGTTTACAAACTTCGCAAGAGATAACTATTATCTAGTTTAGGTTTGTTAATACTTTCTTGATATCTTCATAAACTTTATCGATATCTTGTTCACCATTAATTTCGTGCAAAACACCTTTCTTTTGGTAATAGTCTACCAGTGGTGTGTTCAACTTAATATTAACATCTAGACGATTCTTAACCGTTTCAGGCTTATCATCATCACGCTGATAAAATTCATGATGACCACAAACGTCACATGTGCCTTCAACTTTAGGAGCATTATAAAGTTTGTGATATGTTGCTCCACAGTTACGACAAATAAAACGTCCACTTAAACGTTCTACCAATACATCCGGTTCAACGTGAATATTGATCACAGCATCAAGATGCCGATTACTCTCTGCTAACATCTCATCCAAAGCTGCTGCTTGGTTAAGATTACGAGGAAATCCATCCAGCATAAAGCCATCTTTAGTATCATCTTGAGCTAACCGTTCCTTAACGATACCGTTAGTAACTTCGTCCGGAACAAGTTCACCTTTATCAATATATTTCTTAGCTTCAATTCCCATGGGAGTTTCATTCTTCATGGCTGCCCGAAAAATATCTCCAGTTGAGATATGAGGAATTGGAAAATTTTCAACGATCTTTTGAGCTTGAGTACCTTTACCGGCACCTGGAAGACCCATTAATACAAGATTCATACTCATTAGTCATTTCCTCCTTTAGGTTCTCGAATAAATCCAATATATTCGCGCTTCATTGTTAGTCCGTTTAACTGTCGAACAACATCTAAAGCAATTTGTACGATAATCAGTAAGCTTGTACCACCTAAACCAATTGACTGACTTAGGTTCCATACGTTACTTGCAATTAACGGAATTAAGGAGATTAATCCTAAGAATAATGAACCTACTGTACTCAATCGCATTAACAATGAAGAAATATAGTCTTGTGTACCCTTTCCAGGACGTACTCCAGAAATATAACTTCCTTGCTTTTGTAAATTCTCAGCAAGTTTTTCTGGGTTAACCTGAACAAAGGCATAGAAAAAGGTAAATACAACAATCAAAAATACATACAGTGCGATCCCAGGACCAGATTGCATGTTAAAAATGGTCGTCATGATTTGATACCAACTATCCCCACCATGGTTTTGCTGGAAAGCCATAAGAATAGTTTGCGGGGTTGAGATAAAAGAACCAGCAAAAATAACAGGAATAACACCTGATACGTTAATCTTCAAGGGAAGATAACTACTGGATGGTGAAGTAGTGGTCCGTCTTGTGTATTGAATTGGTAGACGTCTTTCCGCCTGTTGGACCCATGTGACAAACGCTACAATAATTAAAATTGCAACAATAACAAGAGTAACAAATCCAATTCCCATCCACAAAGCAGAACCAGATTCACCAGCAATTTGGTCATCCCATAACTGACGAATTCCACCTGGCATTTGCGCAACAATACCAGCAAAAATTAACATGGAAACACCATTACCCAAGCCACGTTCAGTAATCATGTCTCCCATCCAAGTAGCAAACATTGTACCTGCAGTTAAAATTAAACCGATTGTTAAATACGTTTGAACACCAGGGTGATTAACCAAACGAATAGTACTCAATGCATTAAACCCGGCGGTAATACCGATTGATTGAATAAATCCAAGTACAATCGTTAACCATCGGGTTGCTTGATTAAGTTTTCGCCGTCCTACTTCTCCTTGTTTACTCCATTCAACAAAACGCGGAACAATATCCATTTGTAATAGTTGAACAACAATTTGCGCAGTAATATATGGAGACACTCCCATTGCAAATAAAGAGTAATTCTCCAATCCACCACCACTAAAGGTATTGAGGATTGATGCTAAACCGGTTGAGGAGATTTCCTGCAAAGCAGCAGCGTTAACTCCAGGAACGGTAATCGCTGCCCCAATCCGATAGACAATCAATACAAACAATGTAAAGAAAATCTTTTTACGGATATCTTTTACCTTGAATGCATTTTTGACGGCTGTGAACAAACTACATCACCTCAGTTTTACCACCGGCAGCTTCAATTGCAGAAACTGCAGAAGCAGAAAACTTATTAGCCTTAACAGTTAATTTCTTTTCAAGCTTACCGCTACCAAGAACCTTGATGCCGCTCTTCAAGTTCTTAACTAAGCCACTTTCCATCAATAATTGTGGAGTAACTTCTGTACCATCATCAAACTTGTTTAATGATGCCAAGTTAACAATCGCGTATTCTTTCCGGTTAATGTTGGTAAATCCACGCTTTGGAATTTGCCGGTAAAGTGGCATTTGACCCCCTTCAAATCCTAAACGGGTCTTTCCATGAGCCTTTTGCCCCTTAGTACCACGTCCAGATGTAAAACCGTGTCCTGATGAAAGTCCACGACCCTTACGAAGACGCTTAGAACGAGAACCAGTAGCTGGCTTCAATTCGTTTAACTTCATTAGTAGGCACCTCCTTATTATTTAATTTTAATTACTTAACTTCTTCAACAGAAACCAAGTGAGCGATCTTAAAAATTTGACCGCGTGTTGCCGCATTATCTGGTAAGATAACTGAGCTATTGATCTTACCTAATCCCAATGCCTTAACAGTACGACGTTGAGTAGGTTGTCGGTGGGCAACACTGTGAATTAAGGTAACTTTTACTTGAGCCATAATTTAGTGCCCTCCTTATTCTGCTAAGTGGTCTACTGAAACACCACGTAACTTTGCAACTTCTTCAGCGTTCTTTAATTGCTTCAAACCTTCAAACGTTGCACGAACAACGTTAACAGGTGTGTTAGAGCCAAGACGTTTAGAAGTAACGTCCGCAACACCGGCAAGGTCCATAACATTACGAACCGCACCACCGGCAGCAACTCCAGAACCTTCAACAGCTGGCTTTAACATGATCTTTCCACCGCCGTATACACCAATAACTTCGTGTGGAATAGTAGTTCCAACGATAGGAACAGTAATCAAGTTCTTTTCAGCAGCTGCTTGAGCTTTACGAATAGCTTCTGGAACTTCTTGAGCCTTACCAGTACCAAAGCCAACATGACCTTTACGGTCACCAACAATTACTAAAGCAGCGAAACGCATACGACGTCCACCCTTTACAACCTTAGTAATCCGGTTGATGGCTACAACTTGATCGTCTAAATCCAACTTTGCTGGATCAATGAATTCTGATGATGCCATTGCAGGTTATTCCTCCTTTTTTTAGAATTTAAGTCCGTTTTCGCGAGCAGCTTCAGCCAAAGCTTGAACACGTCCATGGTAAAGGTATCCGCCACGATCAAACACAACTTCAGTAATGTTCTTTTCGTTAGCGCGTTTAGCAATTAATGCTCCTACACCACTAGCTTGTTCAGTCTTAGTCTTTCCACTTACTTCACTATCATTTGTGGAGGCACTTGCGAGCGTCACACCCTTTACGTCATCAATTAATTGAGCGTAAATGTTTTTGTTTGAACGGTAAACACTTAAGCGTGGGCGCTCCGCAGTACCAGAAATCTTACCGCGAACTCGTAAATGACGACGTTGACGGATCTTGTTCTTGTCTGGTTTAGAAATCACAACAGTCACCTCTTATTATATTAATTCTATTAAATAAAAGAATGTTAAATAATCTTTTCAGATTACTTACCAGTCTTACCTTCCTTACGGATAATGTGTTCGTTTTCGTAACGAATACCCTTACCTTTGTATGGTTCAGGTGAACGTACAGCACGAACTTCAGCAGCAAAATTTCCAAGGTGTTCCTTGTTAATTGAGCTTAATTCGATAGTAGTATTGTCAGGTACATTAATTTCAACATCTTCTGGCTTATCCATTTCAACTGGGTTTGAGTAACCAACAGTTAAAATCAACTTGTTACCTTTGAGTTGAGCACGGTAACCAACACCAACAAGCTTAAGAACTTTCTTGTAACCATCAACAACACCTTCAACCATGTTGTTAACATTAGCACGAGTAGTTCCGTGTAACATCTTTAACTTATTAGTGTCAGCATCACGATCAAACTTTACAACGTTACCATCAATAGTCATTTTGATTAATGGTGAAATTTCACGAGATAACGTACCCTTAGGACCTTTAACAGTAACTACATTACCATCTTGAGAAATTTCAACACCACTTGGCAAATCAATTTCTTTGTAACCAATACGACTCATCTTTGCACCTCCTATCTAATATTCGTTTTTTACCAAACGTAAGCGATAACTTCGCCACCAATTTTCTTGGCACGAGCAACTTTATCAGTAACAACACCTTCAGATGTTGAAATGATAGCAATACCTAATCCGTTAAGAACCTTAGGCACAGCATCTGACTTAACGTATGTACGTAAACCAGGCTTAGAAATACGCTTTAAGCCAGAAATAACACGTTGACCGTCATTACCGTACTTTAAGAACACACGGATGATGCCTTGCTTGTTATCATCAACGTATTCAACATCGCGAATGAAACCTTCGTTTTTTAAGATTTCAGCGATGTCCTTCTTCATCTTTGATGCAGGTGCTTCTACTGATTCGTGTTGAGCCATGTTAGCATTACGAATACGAGTTAAGAAATCTGCAATTGGATCACTCATAGACATCGATGTTTTCCTCCTTTTGTCGGTTTTTTTGTTTACCAGCTAGCCTTCTTCAAACCAGGAATTTGTCCTTTGTGGGCAAGTTCTCGTAAGCAAATCCGGCATAGGTGGAATTTACGGTAAACAGAGTGCGGACGTCCACAACGTGCACAACGCGTGTATTCACGACTTGAGAACTTAGCTGGACGGTTGCACTTAGCAATCATTGATTTTTTAGCCAATTTGTGGAACCTCCTTTATTTAGCAAACGGCATACCGAGTTGAGCAAGTAATTCACGGGATTCTTCGTCAGTTTGTGCAGTTGTTACAATAACAACATCTAAACCACGAACTCGGTTAACTTTATCATAATCAATTTCTGGGAAAATTAATTGTTCATGGATACCAAGAGTGTAGTTACCACGACCATCAAATGCCTTGTTACTTACACCATGAAAATCACGAACCCGTGGCAATGCCACATTAACTAATTTATCTAAGAAATCATACATACGTTCACCACGTAAGGTTACCTTAGCACCAATTGACATACCTTCACGAAGACGGAAACCAGCGATTGATTTCTTTGCCTTAGTAATTAAAGGTTTTTGACCAGAAATCAAGCCGAGTTCTTCAACAGCTTCGTCAAGATTCTTGGAGTTAGTAGTTGCATCACCAACACCCATGTTTAAAACGATTTTGTCAATCTTTGGTGCTTGCATAACTGAAGAGTAGTTAAACTTTTCAATCAATGCTGGACGAATTTCATTTTCGTATTTAGCTTTCAAACGGTTTTCCATTAGAAGTTATTCCTCCCTTCCTTAAAAATTAGTCAAGTGTCTTACCTGACTTCTTCGCAACACGAACCTTCTTACCATCAACGAACTTATAACCTACACGAGTTGGTTCATTTGTTGAAGGATCAATCAGCATTACGTTTGAAGCATTAATTGCAGCTTCTGTATCAATAACGCCACCATTAGGATTTGAGTTGCTTGGTTTTTGGTGTTTCTTAACGATATTTACACCTTCAACGATAACGCGGTTTTGAGAAGCAAGTACCTTTTTAATAGTACCTTCTTTGCCCTTATCCTTACCAGCGATTACGCGAACCTTATCACCTGTTTTAATGAACATGTTGATTGTGCACCTCCTTATTTTCGGTAAAATCTTTAGAGAACTTCTGGAGCTAATGAAACGATCTTCATGAAGTCGTCTCCACGAAGCTCACGAGCGATTGGGCCAAAAATACGGGTACCCTTAGGGCTCTTGTCGTTGTTAATTAAAACAGCGGCATTTTCATCAAACTTAATGTATGAACCATCCTTACGGTGAATACCATGTTTAGTCCGTACAACAACGGCCTTAACAACGTCACCCTTTTTGACAACGCCACCTGGTGTTGCCTGCTTTACAGTAGCAACAATGATGTCACCAATATTACCTGTTTTAACTCGGGAACCACCTAAAATCTTAATAACTAAGATTTCACGAGCACCGGAGTTATCAGCGACCTTCAACCGACTTTCTTGTTGAATCACGGTTAATGTCCTCCTTCCATTTACAAATAAGAATTAGAATACGAATAATTTTTAGAGTTATCTGCTAAATTAAAGGGTAGCAGCTTTTTCGACAATCTTTACAAGACGGAAACGCTTCTTAGCTGATAATGGCCGAGTTTCCATAATTTGTACAGTGTCGCCGGTCTTAGCTTCGTTGTTTTCATCGTGAGCATAGTACTTCTTTGAGTACTTAACACGCTTACCATAGATAGGTGCACTCTTGTAAGTATCAATTACAACAGTGATAGTCTTATCCATTTTATCAGAAACAACGTGGCCTTGGTAAACCTTACGTGCATTACGTTCTTCACTCATGCGCTAATCCTCCTTTTCGTATTCTTATTTGTTTAATTCTTGTTGACGAAGAACTGTCTTAACCCGTGCAATATCTTTGCGTACTTGCTTAAGACTTGCAGTATTTTCCAACTGGCCGGTTGCTAATTGGAAACGTAAGTTAAACAATTGTTCCTTCAGTTCCTTTTCACGGTCAAGTAGCTTATCAGTGGTTAATCCATTCAGTTCTTGTACATAATCTTTACTTTTCATTAGATTGTCCACCTACTTCCTCACGTTGTACGATCTTAGTGCGAACTGGCAACTTGTGACCGGCAAGACGTAAAGCTTCACGAGCGACTTCTTCAGAAACGCCCCCTACTTCAAACATTACCTTGCCACGTTTTACTGGAGCAACCCATCCTTCAGGAGCACCTTTACCGTTACCCATCCGGACCCCAACACCCTTACTAGTGTATGAGAGTTGTGGGAAGATTTTAATCCAAACTTTCCCACCACGCTTCATATAACGCGTCATAGCGATACGAGCAGCTTCAATTTGACGGTTGCTAATCCAATGTGAATCAAGAGCTTGTAAACCAAATTCACCAAAAGTAACAGTTTTACCACCCTTAGCTTCACCGCGCATATGACCACGTTGAACCTTACGGTGCTTTACACGTTTTGGTACTAACATGTGTTACTTCCCTCCTTGTTCATCATTGTTTGAGTTCTTCTTAGTAGGAAGTACTTCACCACGGTAAATCCAAGTCTTTACACCAAGAACACCGTATGTAGTGTTAGCTTCGTCCCAAGAATAATCGATATCAGCACGGAGTGTATGCAATGGAACAGTACCATCCGAGTATGATTCGATCCGTGACATATCTGCACCGTTCAAACGACCAGCAACTTGAGTCTTAATACCCTTAGCTCCAGCACGCATAGCACGTTGCATAGCTCCACGCATAGCACGACGGAAAGCAATACGAGCTTCTAATTGCCGTGCAATACTCTCACCAACAAGGTGAGCATCTAAATCTGGCTTCTTAATTTCCACAATGTTAATGTGAACACGTTTACCAGTTAATTTGTTAAGTTCTTTACGAAGTGCTTCAACTTCTGAACCACCTTTACCAATAACCATTCCTGGCTTGGCAGTATGAATTGATACGTTTACGCGGTTAGCTGCACGTTCAATTTCAACGGTTGATACAGAGGCATCAGCAAGTCGCTTTTCAATATACTTACGGATTCGAAGGTCTTCGTTAAGGTAATCAGCAAAGTCCTTGTCAGCGTACCACTTTGCAGTCCAATCACGAATGACCCCAACACGAAAACCATTAGGATTGATCTTTTGACCCACTATTCATTCCTCCTATCGTTCTGTAACAACCACTGTAATATGACTAGTCCGCTTGTTAATTGGAGAAGCAGAACCCTTAGCGCGAGGACGGAACCGTTTAAGAGTTGGTCCTTCGTTAGCAAAGGCTTCACTTACAACCAATGAAGCGCGATCTAAGTCGAAATTGTTTTCAGCGTTTGCAACAGCAGATTTTAATACTTTTTCAACATCTGAAGCGGCACCACGAGGGGTGAACTTCAAAATAGCAAATGCTTCGGCAACACTCTTGCCACGAATGGCATCTAATACAAGACGAACCTTACGAGCAGAAACCCGTACCATCTTGGCAGTAGCCTTAGCTGACGTAATGTTTTCAGCCATATGTTATTTCACCCTCCTTACTTACCTGTCTTCTTGTCATCAGAAGCATGACCATGGAAAGTCCGAGTAGGAACAAATTCACCTAACTTGTGACCAACCATGTCTTCTTGTACGTAAACTGGCACGTGCTTCCGACCATCATATACTGCAAATGTGTAACCAATAAAACTTGGGAAAATGGTAGAACGACGTGACCATGTCTTGATGACAGTCTTCTTTTCAGAACCTTCTTGCTCCTTAACCTTCTTCAGTAATGAAGCATCAGCGAAAGGTCCTTTTTTCAAACTACGACCCATTTAGTGTACCTCCTCTCGGGTATTAGAACGTATATAAATATTAACGAGTATGTGGACCGCGCTTCCGACCACGAACAATGAACTTGTTTGAACGAGCTTTGTGTGAACGGGTCTTCTTACCAACAGTCTTCTTACCCCATGGAGAAAGAGGAGATGGTAAACCAACTGGTTGCTTACCTTCACCACCACCATGTGGGTGATCGTTAGGGTTCATAACAGAACCACGAACGTGTGGACGTTGACCAGCATAACGAGTACGACCAGCCTTACCTTTAATAATCAAGGCGTGTTCATCATTACCAACAGTACCGATAGTAGCACGACAAGTAGCAAGGACCATACGAACTTCACCAGAAGAAAGACGTACTAATACGTATTTTTCTTCCTTACCAAGTAATTGAGCTGAGGCACCAGCCGAACGAGCAAGTTGACCACCTTTACCTGGTTTTAATTCAATATTGTGAATAACAGTACCAACTGGAATGTTCTTTAAAGGAAGAGCATTACCAACCTTGATATCAGCATCAGGACCAGATTGAACGGTCATGCCAACCTTCAAGCCCTTAGGTGCGATGATGTATGATTTAGTACCATCAGCGTAAACAAGTAAAGCAATATTTGCAGTACGATTTGGATCGTATTCAATTGCCTTAACAGTTGCTGGAACATCATCTTTAATTCGCTTAAAGTCAATAATACGGTATTGACGCTTTGTACCACCACCACGGTGACGAACAGTAATGTGACCATAGCTGTTACGACCAGCAGTGTGCTTTAACGGAGCCAATAATGACTTTTCAGGTGTTGTCTTCGTGATTTCAGCGAAGTCATAACCGTTCATATTACGGCGACCGTTAGTGGTTGCTTTATATTTACGAATTCCCACTGTTTTTTCCTCCTTTTTTTAATGATTAGTTTTCGTTGTTGTCGTTAAACAACTTAATTTCATTTGAGTCGGCAGATAAAGTAACAATAGCCTTACGACGACGCTTAGTGTATCCTTCGTAACGACCTTGGCGCTTTAACTTACCTTTTACATTCATAATGTTAACTTTTACAACTTTAACGCCAAAAATTTCTTCAACAGCATTTTTAACTTGTGTCTTAGTTGCTCGTAAATCAACATCAAAAGTGTAACGCTTGTTGTCCATGCCAGCCATTGAAGCTTCAGTAACTACTGGACGTAAAATAATGTCACGTGCTTCCATTATGCGAGCACCTCCTCTACTTGAGAAAGAGCTGACTTAGTGATAACAATCTTTTGGTTATCAACAACGTTCAAGATGTTAACACCTGCTGGAGTAACAACTGTAGCATTAGCTAAGTTACGTGCTGATAAAGCAGCATTCTTGTCGTCATCAGTAACAACAACTAATGTCTTTTCAGCAACGTTTAAGTTACCCATAACATCAGCGAATTCCTTTGTCTTTGGTGCATCAAAATTTAATGCATCAACTACTACAAAGCTGTTATCAAGAACCTTTTGGGAAAGGGCAGACTTGATTGCAAGTTGACGAACCTTACGAGGAAGGCTGTACTTATATGAACGTGGAGTAGGTCCAAAAACAATACCACCACCACGGAATTGTGGAGAACGGATAGAACCTTGACGAGCACGACCAGTACCCTTTTGACGCCATGGCTTCTTACCACCACCGCTAACTGCAGAACGATTCTTTACAGCATGTGTACCTTGACGTAATGAAGCACGTTGACGCAAAATTGCATCAAATACAACATTTTCATTTGGTTCAACCCCAAATACTGCATCGTTTAATTCAACAGTACCGTTTTGGCTACCATCTTGTTTATACAAATTAACGCTAGTCATTATTTACTTCCTCCTTTCTTCTTATTTATTGTGTTGTTTGCTAAGACTCTTCTTAGTATTAGCCTTAACTGAGTTCTTAATAGTTACGTAAGACTTGTTTGCACCAGGAACATTACCCTTGATGAGTAATACATTGTTGTCAAGATCAACCTTAACAACTTGTAAGTGTTGCATGGTAACAGTCTTGCCACCCATACGACCAGGAAGCTTCATACCCTTGAAAACCCGGTTGATAATGGCACCCAATGAACCAGGACGACGGTGGTAACGAGAACCGTGTGCCATAGGTCCACGAGATTGGTTATCTTTATGGATGTTACCTTGGTAACCATGACCCTTGGTAGTACCCGTAACGTCGACAGTTTCACCTTCTGCGAAAACGTCAGCCTTAACTTCGTCTCCGACTTTAATGTCCCCTAATTCAGCGTCGCGGATTTCACCGATGAAGCGCTTAGGGGTCGTGTTTGCTTTTGCTGCATGACCTTGTTCAGGTTTGTTGCTCAAAACTTCCCGCTTGTCATCAAAACCAAGTTGTACAGCACTGTAACCATCGTTTTCAACGGTCTTAATTTGCATTACAACGTTTGGTGTAACATCGATAACAGTAACTGGAACTAATTCACCATTGTCAGTGAATACTTGAGTCATTCCAACCTTTTTACCTAAGATTCCTTTGGTCATGAGTACACCTCCAATTTTATGTTTTATGTATTATTCTTATTCTAACAATTAAAGCTTAATTTCAATATCAACACCACTAGGAAGATCGAGCTTCATTAATGAATCAACGGTCTTAGGTGTTGGGTCAACAATATCGATTAAACGCTTGTGTGTGCGCATTTCGAATTGCTCCCGTGACTTCTTAAATTTGTGTGGTGAACGGATAACAGTGTAGATAGTCCGTTCAGTTGGTAACGGAATAGGACCTGAAATTTGAGCACCTGTCCGCTTAGCGGTTTCAACAATCTTATCAGCAGATTGATCTAAAATACGGTGTTCATAAGCCTTTAACCGAATACGAATTTTTTGTTTTGCCATTATGTTCCCTCCTTCGTCAGATTTGAAATTTGACTAGCTCCGCGGAAATTACCGCCACATCCTGTGGCAAAGCGGCCGGGTGTGTCGCAACCTTCCGCATCAACGCTTCGCAGCTTTCACTTAATAGGGGGTAAGGCAAATCTACCTCCAAAGCTCAAGCACCTATCCATAATACTAAAGAAACGTAATTAGATCAAGGGAAATTTTAGAATATTTTCAATTGAAATATTTTTGTAAAATTTTCTTCCTAAGTTAGTTAAAAATTAGTGATACTAAAATACCATTAATTTTTCTGATGTATTAAAAAGTAATTTATTCGTTTTGCCGAAACTCATTAAAATGCTTTTTGAATTTTTATTACCAAACAAAAAAGGGTTCTACGTCAAGTAGTGTTGATACGCAAATATAAATCTCTGCCAATTAAATTGGTCTAGTTAGAATCGTCATTCGTGGCGGTTCTTTTTAGTTAGTTTGAATTTGGTGGCCAATAATTAAATAGTAAGAAGTCCGTATTGACTGCTTACAAATAACATAACATATGGAAGAAGTTATTCTTGGAATATTTGGAACCATATTTTTTATACGCGGAGTCTTGTTTCATGCCTTGCAGGTCTTTACAACGGGAATTCTATCTATTCTCTTAGGAATAGGTTTCGCATTTCTGAGGAAGAAGCATAATCTACTCTTAGGACGAGTATGACTCTTATTATGTCAAGGTTGAGGGCCTAACTTCTCTGAAAGCCCGTGTAAAAGGCGCTGATAACAATGATGAAAAGACGATTACTGATCAAAATCGGCATTTTGAATTGGAATATGACCATTTTGATAATGAGGATAAAGAAATAACGGTTACAGTAATTAATCTGGGAAGAACCAAGGAAAATAATAAAGTCAAAGCAATGGAGAACTTGAGAAACAAGAAGAATGAGAGAAAGAAAAACAAAAAAGTGCCACAAATGATACTATATTTTCTTCAAGTAGTGAGAAGAATAATGGAAATAAGTATAAGGATTAAAAGTGGTGGTTGAAGATTATGTGGTAGATCATCATGCAGGAGCTAAAATTGATCCATTTAATTATGATATCTAGAAGATTTTTTCGGGGATGTATGAGGTAATTGGATCGTATAACAATGTTCACGGTCTTAAACATCATTATATTACGTTGGTTCTAGATGCTGGAGTTAACAAACCCGAAATTTTACAGTTAGAAAATCTAAAATTAGTATAAAAGTACATGGCTTGCAATTATTTATATAAAATAAAATTTTAAGGAGCAAGAGAATTGAAGAAGTATTGGAAATAAGGATGACAATGTTTATAAGTGTGAATTTGCTAGGTTATATTAATACGAAAAACAGCTTGGACGTCGTTTTTTTATATGGTAGGATTAGAACGTATGTTTATTAAGATAACTTTGAAAACTTAATCAACTTAAGAAGGCTAAAGTTTGATAGAGTAAACGAAATAGGGGAGAGATAAATATTGTATCTTAATGAGTTGTACTTATACAATTTTAAAAGCTTTAAGGGATTACAAAAAATAACATTTAATAGGAATAAAAATATTTTAGTTGGAAATAATGGAGTAGGAAAAACAACTGTGATTCAAGCTCTTAGACTAATCTTGAAAGGATCAAGTTTTGAATATAACGGAGTGAGTTACTTAGCAAAACTCATTAATGCTGAAATACAAAAGAATTATGATATAGGTACTCAATCGGTAGATGAGTTGCCATCATTCCAACTGGCTTTAACATTTGAAACGGAAAGTGATGATGAACTTATACCAAGTCTTAGAAAATTTGAAGGAGAAACCATAATTGGAGGAAAAAAGCTAGAAGGAAAAATGGGAATATCATTTTCTTACGAGTTTAACAGCGATTATGAAGATGAGTTTACGCTTTATCAAAAAACTAAGAATAATGATGAAAAATTGTTAATCCCTTATGATTTATATCATGTTAAACATAATCTGTTTGGTGGTGGAACGTATACGGCTAGAATGGATCCGATGAAGAGTGTGTTTATTGATAATGATCGATTTAATGGTGATCCATATAATATGTTTGCAAGACAGATGTATTATACATTGGATAAGAAGGAGCAATTACTTGCTAAATTTACATTTCGAGATAAAAATAATGACCTTTTTTCGGAAATAAATCAAAAAATTAATGGCTATAATTTAGAAGTTAATACGGATGGGTTGCGATTTGAATCTTTACTAGGAATAAAGAATGATAAGCAAGTTGCAATTGAAGAAGAAGGTAGTGGTAAAGAAAACTTAATTAAGACTAAAATTGCTTTAGATAAATCTATAGAGACAAAGTTGGTTGTTATTGAGGAACCAGAAAATCATTTAACAGCATCTAGTACCAGAGAGCAGCTAGCCAACATTGAAAAAAATAGTGATGATGTTCAAATAATTATGACAACTCATGATTCTCATATAGTATCTAGATTATCTGTTAGGAATTTATTGTGGTTAAAGGACTTTGAGAACAGGAAAAGTATCTATAAATTTCAAGATTTAGATGAATCCACTTTAGAGTATTTCAATAAGAGAGATGATTTAGACTTTTTGAGAATTTTAACTGCTAAAAAAGTTATTTTAGTTGAAGGAGCAGCAGAATATATTTTAATGCCTATGTTCTTAAAAAAGTTAAATGTAAAAAATGATATTGAAGTGCTATCAATGAATGGTAGATACTATCAACCGTTTGTAAAACTTGGCAAAGAAGTGGGAAATAAGATCTTAGTATTTACAGATAATGATGGTGAAATTGAGCGATTGCAAGAAATAAAAGAATTTAATGGAGAAAATGTTCGCGTATATACAGACCTTAACCTACTGAATTATACATTTGAAGTTTCAGAATACGAAAAAAATAAGACATTAATATGCGAGGAACCATTTAGTACTAAAGCTAATGTAGAAAATAAAGTTAATGGGCACACTTATGATAAATATGTTTCTTACATGTTAAATCATAAAACTAAAGTAGCACTTAAAATGCAAGAAAGATTTGCAAGAATAGATAGTCAATATAAAATACCAGATTATATTGTAGAGGGGATAAAATGGCTAATAGTATAATTTATCTTGCTAAAGCAGGAGCAGGAAAAACGTATTTTATAACTCATAGGTTGGATAAGTTAATAAATAAAAGGATTTTATACCTTACTTTTACTAACGATAATGCAAGGAACTTGAAAGAACAATTACTTGATCAAAATTCAATTGCAGGAAAAAGTAATTGTGATTTTTTCGAAGTTGAAACTTTCGACATTTTCTTATGGAAGGAATTCATAAAGCCATTCGAACAATCAATTATTCTAGAAAAGGGATTAGCTCCATTAAAAGGAATAGATTATAAAACTGAGCCTAGTATGTATACAAGAAAAAATCAAAAATCTTTCTGGCAAAATGAGAAAACCGATCAATTATATTCTAAACAGAGAATAAGTGCCATTATGGAAACAAGTTGCTTTGAGAAAGGAATGAGGAGACTGCATAAATATTTTGACTTTATAGTAATTGATGAATTTCAAGATATCTGTAAGCCGGAACTAAATTTGTTAATTAAAATGACAAAATGCAATTTTAATTTAGTCTTAGTTGGCGATTTATATCAATCATGTGTTGTGACTACAAATCGTCGACGGCTACCATATGCAAAGAAAGATTATGTTTCAATCGGTGAGGAAGAATTTCTTAGAAAGAAGGCTGTTTTCTTGAAAAGATATGTTACCGTAGACGTAAAAACTTTAGAAACTAGTTATCGAGTTACCCCTGATGTTTGCAGTTGGATTAGGAATAAATTAGGAATTTCAATTGAGTCACAGTCGTTAAATAGCGGGAAAGTAGAGATTACTCCTGCAGAAGATGTAGAACAGAGATTGAAACAATGCGATAAAATTTTAGTATGGGACATTGTAGCAGAGAATAAAGTAAAAAAAGTAATTTCTGCTTTGAATGATGATAAATTAATAACATGGGGAAAATCAAAAGGACTAACATATAAAAATGTTTGTATTATTTTAACTAAGTCCACAGTCGAATTTATTCAAGGGAAGAAAAAAGTTACTGATCTTAAAAGTATTAATAAATTTTATGTTGCATTAACTAGATCATTAGGCGATGTGTATTTAATTAACCCCGATTATCTTTAAATAATGAAAGTAAACTTGAGGTAGACTATCGACTTATGAGGATAGATGTTGATATCAAGAATATATAATATAATTTTGTCCACACCGGTTATAAAATGTTGGAAAACACCGATTTAAAATTGTCGGTTTTC